>Ga0058701_10003172_pt1 | contig 12891 bp, 6 predicted proteins | sample AgamicOrMae_FD_97039 | JGI IMG/M metagenome (GOLD analysis project Ga0058701, IMG submission 97039) | Agave microbial communities from Guanajuato, Mexico - Or.Ma.e | ecosystem: Host-associated > Plants > Phyllosphere > Phylloplane/Leaf | place: Guanajuato, Mexico | collected 2012-06-04
AATTTATACTTATCCTCGGCCGACGTCCGATGAAATCTACGGCTGCGTCAGAGAGCATTATCCATCCCCTTATGGATTAGAAGGTAATTGCTAAAAGCGTTCTCAGCTAGTGTCAAAATAATATCTCGAGTAACAGGAAAGCATAGATGTTTCAAATCGTAAACTTCTATAAAGCCAGCACTCCAAGATCTCTAACTGAAACCGGCTGGGGAACGAGGTGATGAAGTTATGAACATTTTAGCGTTTATTTTGGTAACTTGGTAATATTTTAGCAACCGGTGGTTTTCGCGAGGCAGGATTTTGAGCTTGACTCCTAACGCTTGGTTTCCCAACGGAGTAGACCTACGCCCCACGCTAATTCAGTTTCGCCATCTTGGATTGTAAAATCAGAGCGAGTTTGCTGTTTCTGAGAATTTGCTGCCTTTTCCTTTTGCGAGTGTTTGCTTTGAGACCTTCGTCTGATGTTTTGCGCGTGCTTTAAATCAACGAAACCCCAAATTTAACTACATTTTCAAATACTTGAATTATTTTTAGTACGCATTCAAAATGTCACCCTGGCAGTGTTTAGAAACACGAAGACACTTGAAGAATTTAAAGGGTGAAGACCAAATATGTCTTGGTCTTGTAAATAAGTAACGAATTGAAAATCATAAGTTTGCCTTTTCTGCCGTTTCGCTGCTGAGAGTTTAAATGAGCCTCGATTTGGGTATTTATTGAAGAAACCAATACATTCATTTTGGGCATAAGCTACATTATGCACAACTTTTATTCCGGTTAGTATTGTAATATTTTTATCAATAGCCCTATCAAAAGGAATGGTCCGGTTAGACCGGGTCATTGTGCATTTATTTACGAAGTAACTATTGACACGCTGTCCCATTCAAAAAAAATGTTTTCCGTGCGTTCAAGTCACCTCCCATTTTAAATGCATTAGGTTGGTTTCCGTGCGTTCAAGTCTCCCTTGTATTCATATAGACGTGCGAATAGATCTGACCTTTTCTTTTTCTTGTTTTGACCACATCGACCGTGCAATAGTACCATGAAAATTACCCAAAATGTGTGGATAATATACCTCTTATTTACTTCCCTAACAGTTGGGAACTATACCAAAAATAGGCATGATTTTGGTCAGTGATGTCTTCCTATAGGAAGTTTAGTTAGTTTCCTATAGGAAACTAAGTTCCAAGAGCTTCCAGAGCTCCAAACTAAGCTTCAAAAAACATCACTCTCATCCTTGGAAACCTTTAAACCTGGAAACCAGAATACTCAATGTCCGATGACGCTTCACGTAAAAAAATATACCTTTTTGTCAAAGGATATATGCGTTTGTTGGGCTTGAGACGAGTGGCGAGTGGCTCAGGAAGACATCCATCGGCCAAGGAACGATACAGTTAAAAGCGTAGGACAAAGCGAGTTAGAATGTAAAAGAGTTTGAGGGAATTAATTTAAAAACTATATTTCATCGCCGTGGTTTAGGCGCGTGAACCGATTCGCCAACATGTATAAAATTAACGCCCTGGAGGCAAGCACCTCCGCGGCGGTGAGAACGCTCTTCTATTCTCGCGTTTTGGGAGCTTTTTTATTCTATGTAAATGCACAACGCTAGCGACAAACGGGTTTCGATGCTGGTACCGTACAGGCCTATCTACAGAACGGCTATAAAAATGATTTATAATTTTTTTCGGAAAAAAATGTTTATTATCAGATTGGCAACGACCGCCCTAAAATCGCGCAAGCATTAATTATTTGGTAGTCTTCCAAGCCCTTTTCATTTTATTGTCGCACTTTTTCGTCGTAAGAGTATACACGGTATAAAAGGTTTTGTTATACCAACAAAATAATTTGTTAAAATAGGGATACCAAAAATATTTTGTTCCAACAACAAAATGTTTAGTTCTATCAACAACACGTTTGGTTGCTGCGGCAAAATTTTTGGTTGCAGCAACAAAAAAATTATTTGTTGTCCCTAATTTTGTTGCCGTAACAAAACCATTTTTTTCCGTGTATTAAATGTTTTTAAAACACTTGCTCACATTTTTTTTGTGATGCAAATGATTGTGTGCATGCAAACATTTTTACCTCGGTATTAATATCAGAATTTTCTTTGAAAAGAGGACTGGTTTCAATTTCCTGGGTGCAGGTTCAGTCGATTTCCTTACCGACTGTTTTACACAAAACTCGTGATAGGCCTTAGTTCAGAGATTCCGTACAGAAATCTTTAGGCACCTGTTCTCAGAAAAAAAGGATGGTCAGCTATCCGTGGGTTAGTACAGTCGTATTCAACATCATGACCACACTCATCGTGAACAAAAAGTACTTTTATATAGAGGTGTACCATTGAAATCCTTAAGTGGACGCCGCGTTCCATTTCCAATGATAATCAGCCAGCGATTTCAGTTAATTACTCGTGCAATAATACCATGTCACGTATAATGCTTTCAGACAATAACTTTTAAGCGTGCTTGTAACGAAAGACAAAGCGGGAATGCTTTATAGAGAGCTCGGCTCTACGTAACACGCCGTTATGGAATTTAATTTAGTAGATTGCCCGCTTTAGTAGCTGGGCTTTTTTAACCGCATTTTCTGCTCTTTTATCCGTTTGCGGCGTCGACCTAAACTAGCTATTTAATTATTATTTCTCGCCTAAAAATAGCACGAGTGTTTATCCTCACTGAAAATTGCAAAAATCGAGAAAAATGCGCGTTTTCAAGGAAGATTTTCTCCTGATATCTGCGGCAAAGTATCGCCGCCTCGATTCCAATATCATCCTTTCTGTGTTTCAAAGGTTGCATACAGGTTTCTTTGTGTTCCACATCGGTTAAACATTGATATTGACGCGTAGGTTAGGTTATATTGAGGTAAACGTAGTATAGGTGAACCCAGGTTTGGATGCAGTGCCTTGTGCCTAGTTCCGCGGCTGCTTCGCGCGGTTGTCACCACTTCCAATGTCGCACGGCAAAGGAACACTCACGACGTATTTTTTTGAAAGTATTTTTTTGACGTCTTGTAGGGCCTGGCAATTTTGTTTTCTCAAACCCCATTATCCTGATTCCATTTACACGCAGGGTGTCTGGCAACCCTTGAATCCTTGGAAACCTGGAAAAGCCTTGAATGAAAACCGCTCCCTAAAAAGCCTTAAATTGGCTGATATACCCTTTAAAAATCGGCGTAATAATTTTTTTCTTCATATTTAAACTTACGCCGCGCCCCAAAGGTCGGTTCTAAAGTCGGTCGAAATTCCTTTTCAATGAAAAAGAAAACGCCATTAAACAGCAGAAAAATTCCTTTTAAAAACTCTTGTAAAGGACTTCAATTTTTTTTTGAAAAATCGTCATACACCCTGATGGAAGTAAATTCAACCTCTTTTTTTTATAGGAAGTCTAACGTAGGCCATTAGTTTATATTTGACAAAAACAAAGAAGGCAGGCGAGATAAGTCGTCCCCTCATTAAGGGTAACTACTAAATTCTTGTTAATTACGTAGATTCTAAATTACTTGCAACTTGAAGCCCGCATGAGGCTCAGGCCGTGAGTCACGTGGCATCAAGCCGAAAAGTAGCAGCCAAACGTTTTACAATCCTCATCAACGCCATCTTCTTGTTATTGCCACAAGTCGTGTGTTTGTAATTCGTCTTAATAAAACGCTCTCCAGCCTAGATTTTAAAACTGCCTTCTTTAATTATTTTTCATTGATTATCTTTTGAAATGACGGCGTTTTTTTCTTCTTTTTTATGGGTGGGCATTGCTGGAGATAAATGGCGGAACGCTAACGAGTAACAGCTGTTTCATGAAGTCATATCTATTTACTGTTTGCGAGAGAATACAGTCCTTCAAGGATACGTTTCATTTTGTATCTAACCCGAGCTGTCTCAAGTTCTTCTGAGGCTCTCTACCCTCACAAACAGGCTGGTAGCGTTTTCCCCGAACCTGCTGTGTTCATATTTTCCTTCTCTTTGAAAAATGCCCGAGATCAGGAGTGACAGCTATCCACTCGTGAGAGGAGCGGAAAATTGATACGCACTTGTACGCGCGTTCAAATATTTGAAGTGGATCCCTAACGTTTTATTATGCTTTTTAAAGCCAAAATTCACGATCACTAAATGCTCTTTTTAGTTGGTCCACATAAGACGATTCAGGCTTATGAAGGACGGCAACTTTTTATCCGAGCTCAGATAAAAGTTGCATTTTTTACCCTGGTTCAATTCTTTATAACGGAAGGAGTATTCAACGACTACAAACCACCTATAGGTTAAACTAAGATTATACCTAAGTAAGGTGTCTTGTGTCTCGCTTCACTGTCGCTCCGCTCAGCTGTTGCTTAGTTTGATGACGCACCAGCCAATCCCTGCGTCGAGAAGTAAGCTTCAACCGGCTTGTTGACCGAATGGCTAGTTGAGTTCCGTGCTTAGCGGTCGCTATCCGTTTATCTCAACTCAGCAGCGGGAGGAAGAAAACATGCAATCTTAAAAATTAACAGTTTGGTCTTGAAAACGAGGCGCTGCGATTGAGTTTTACAAGGATGGTTGCCGCAGCTACCTCTGGAGATGAGCGCACGATTTGTAGGTGAGGTCATTGACAGCCCGTTTTGAAAGCATTCCAGCCATCAAAGTGCATTTGTATCTCACACCTCACCGTTTAGTTCCACTTGCGACCAGTGTCACGATCTAGATCAAGCCGGCAACACCGCTCTCCTGTGCGCCCACCGCGCCGCGCCACGCCGCCAATTCGGACCGGACTGCGCCGCGAAAATGGCAGAATGGTTTCTACTCTGCGTTGACCAGCCCAGGCATGACGCAAGGTCTCGGCTATGCGTCCCGTCCCATCATGGGCCATCTGCGGACTCGGTAGCATCCTCGCGACCGCACCGTTATTGTCCCGCGGCCGCAGAAGGGACCGGGGAGGAGTGCAAGAGGACCAGGGGACAATGCGTCCAGGTATCGAACGCTGGGCCGTGCCGCTCTGCTCTCCACATGATTGTCAACCTTTTGTCAGCCTGAGCCTAGCTGAGGCCGAGCCTGGCGAAGCCTTCGGTGTTGTCTGCAAACACGCACGCGTGTCCCCGGTCGAGAAGCGAACCGGTGCCTGCACGCGATTTTTGCGTTTGTGTCGACGTGACTATGTAAATTTAGAGGCGTTCGGGAGTCTCATAAATTCCACAATCCAACATGTATTTCGTGTGAGGTTCAGGGGCTTAATACATATTGCCCCTGCTGTGTGACGCATTGGACTTGAGGTAGAAAATATGGCGACGTCGAATATGTTAAATTATCACTGCGGCGATTTATTCCAACTATTTCACTTTACAACTTATTCGTTGAGGTGTTTTCCGCATCGCGGGAATACATCACGCACGAACGGAGCAAGAATCAATAGATATACTTGTTTCATTTCATGGAGCCAGGTGTAGCGACAGGCCAGGGAGATTCACTGTCCGGACGACATACCTCATGAAATCGGGAAAAGTCGCTCGCTGCGTTGTCCGAAGAACTGTGTTCCAGGAAGAATTTTCAAATAGCTTTGGCTAATGCAGCACCGGGGCATTCCGAGAAAGGCGAGTTCCCTATTGTCACTGCTCTGGGAGTTCCCGTGCATGGACTTGATGCTCTGTCTCTGTGTCCGTCCAGCTAATCTAGGTGTGCAACTCGGAAAGACGACTCGTCAACCCCCTGCTGAATAATTTGGATTCGATACAGGGAGCTGTTACGATCAACACGGAAAATAGATGGCTGTGGATTTTGCTTTACTGCAAGGCAGAAAAGGGAACCAAACCGAGGACCCACATGTTTAATAGACGCCTATTTTCCATGCGGGACATTTTCGGAATCCAAAAGGAGGTAGAACTTGGATGTAGAGGCGCTATACTCCGGCTGCGAAAAGTGAAATGTGACGATCAATCCAGGCTGAGCCCACCTTCGTATGAAAAGAGCCCGAGGAAAGGGAGGAAAATTTCAAGAGCGCTCTATGGAATCGTCTGCTGATCTGACTGGCTTTTCGTACAATTATTGGGTCCGATTTGAACGTCTGTCGCACAATGTACTATTCTGATTGCGTTCGCACTAAAATCCCGGCAAGAAGGCGACCAACCTATTGAACGGGCGAGCGGCTTGGGATGGGGACGACAAAATGTTCAGAGGGTTCGGTTCGAGTTGATGTCGGCCAGCGATATCGCCAGTTTGCCTTTGTCCTACTTTATTGAAATGTTCCCGAATACTTTTTTTCCCCCCGAGAGAGTTCGCAATGAGCTGTGCGGTTGTGATCCGGCGTGCTTTACAAAACGATTCATGTTTGGACAGCGACACACAGCCTGTGTTTTTTTTAACTCCGCGTGGCGATGGGTTTTTGCAGATTCCGCGCTCTTCGTACTCCCAAGTCGGCGCAAAACTATTTTAATTAAACAGCGGAATGCTCGTTTACTTTTACTAAATCAGGCCGTAAAGGATTAAACACCGTAGCAGTGAACAAAAAGCGAGGAAGGAAAGCACGAGGCCGCTGTTGTGGTGTTGGAGTTTGTCTCGCCACTAGTAGCTTCATGTGTGGCTCACCCGTTATGTTCGTAATGGATATACTATCGAATTGTTAAGTGTCTCAAAAACGAGGATCGTCTCCGCGGAGGAGGAGAAATCGAGGCTGTCCAGAAAGTGGGGAAAGATAGGAAGGAGTTCGGTTCTTCGTCGTGTGTAACATGCCTCGCGTCATAAGAGTTTTGACAACGATACGAAGAAGGAGAAGACGAGGATGCTGTGGATGTAGTGGAGGCACCGCTCAACACCAGCCAGGCCTCTCCAGTACATCCGTTAAGTTGTTTGGGGTTGTTAGAGTCTCAAGAGGCAGTATCGACTCGGTTTGAGGGTGTGTTTGATTTTATTTTGTTAGCCGAGGTACGTGACCAGGCCGTTGAGGACAAAACGTTGCTTCGTGGGCCTCGATTACCTGGCACTTTGCGTAATTAATTCCACAAGAGGGCGCTGGGTGGCGCTGCGCTAGGTGGCGCTGCGCTCGGAGATAAGACATGTCGGCAGATAAGATGTGTCCTCGCTGGAAGGGCCTAACCATTCACACATCTCGACGTAACAGCTGCAGGGTTATTATACGCTGCGTCTTTGTCGTAGGTGTAAAGGCCCTTGCACAGCTAGAGCTTCGCGTGTCCCGTTTATGGTGTTGATCCCTCTCTTAACTATCGTGTGTCGCATAAGTGGCTCTTTGTCGTTTCTGCGCGTTGCTTTCTGTGATTGATGCGGCTCAGGCGTCTACTGAATAGAAATGAGTGTTGTGGTTTGAAATTCAGGGCTTCTCGAAAATATGGAGCATCTTGGAGGACACGAAACATCGATTGGAAGGGAGGGGAACTGAAAAGTGATTTGCTTGTTTGAAGAGACTGCGGACTGTGTTTCTCATTTTGGTCCGCGTTCGAGACTTGATTTCAGAAAATACGATCGCGCAACTGAAAATTAGAAATGCAATGGAAGACCCAGCTTTGTTCTACAGAATTTAGATATCACGATACGACGATATTCTTCGAGTTGATTATATATTTTGACCTACATTGAAGAAGTCTGCTTTGCTGGTTGCCTATGCGCCTCTGGGAGTATTCCGTTGACAAAAGATTAGCCTCGTCAGTGTTCCAGACAAAAAGCTTATATTAATTTGATTTTTCAACCAACAAAGCACCATCAATGACTAGCTGTTACTATTTGAAAAATAATATTTTTATGGTGTATCGTCCGTCATAATAAACCAAACTGAAAAAATCTAATGTTACTTCATCGTTCTTTGTTTAACAAATTTGATCATTTTTAAAATCCCAGAACTTCGATTTCCGATAAAGTAGCACAATCTTGGAATCCCCCGAATTCCCAAATTAAACTTCTTCCCTAAATTAATATAGATTTTTCCTAAAAAGAAAAAAAATCCTTCGATAAAATTTTACTTAACCACCTTGTATACGCCGGTCTAACTTTCTACGTTAAAAAATAAAGTTCTTTTGAAAGCAAGCACCATTTCTGCCGACTCTGCTTCCGCACGGTCCAGTACACTTTTAACTTCCAACGCCGTTGGTCTAGTTATGCCGTTCGTAAGGCACTAATGCTATTTGTTTTTGACATTTGCGGGGGCGTCAAAGGTAGGGGGAGGGTGGTCACCCTGAGAGGCAATCTCTTTTCATTGCCATTTCCGGCGCGCGGCATCGTTTAGGCTGCCGCCGCCGTTAGCGTCAATGTTGTTCGTCGCTGCGGGCTAACACGAGTCTTGCCAACGTTGGATGAGATAGAAAGCCTTTCCTATTACTCATTAAACCAAAGAAAATTACAAACGTAATTACAAATTTTCCGCAGGAACTACCCGAAAGAGGTGATACGGGAATCACTGTCAGATTTAGTGGTTGTCTGTTCGCCCTCGTGCGTTCTACCTTGTCTCACCATAATGAGGATTAACCCTTTAACGTGCAACCAATTGGGTTAAAGCAACCTTTGAACGAGTATTTTTGTTTCAGAAGTTCTTATCAAATCTTTTAAAAAAATCGGTGTGTTCATTGAAGTTTTTTATTTTACGTGAATAAAAAAAATAAATGTATTCGAAGGGTTAAAATATTTGTTCAATCAGCAAAACTGATTGAACAACCGAACTAAGGTGGGAAACTATCATCTCAGTGCGCACTAAAGCCTATGATTGAGTTAGTGAGGTGCATTGTGCTGCGCTCAGCTATCGCTCTGTTCGGCTATTGCCAATCCTGATGACGCCTATTTTATTGTGAAATACGGTTTATTTGTTACGGCACCAGCCTGACCTTGAGGGTTGTCAGATTTGGTGACGATAGAGTAGGTTTTCTTCTCAGATTGGCAAAGAAAGATACAGTAAAACACGATTCGGAATGCAATGTTTAATACATTTAGTTTTTATTTAAAAAAATCGAGATCATATACATTTTCAGATCTCAAATTTGAAAAGTGGAAAATTTAAATTAAGCTTTTAAAAAGGAATTTCTTTATAAACCTTGCAGTAAATATTACTGAGCCGCACTCTGCCAATTTTAATTTGTGCCAATTTTAATTTGTTCGTCACGGTAAAGGTACGCTGGCAAAGGATCATTTTTAGTCAGCATTGCTAACTGCGCCATCCGCTCATATGCCTGATACACTTTGAAAACAAACTACATTTTTTTTCATTTTTAAGCGTTTTGTTTTTTATAAAGCCCTGGTCATATGTTAAAAAACAATCTGATGAAATAACCGTTTAAAAACTATTTATGTGCATGCACTCAATCATGTGCAGAAACTTTTCCATTTTTTTCGATGGGCTTTAAACTTTATCGCATGCACTAAAACTGGGCGTATGTGTTAATGCGAGTTCTCATAGGTGCTGTGCGCGTGTATTACGGAGTATTTTTTGTGGACATATTCGGTAATTAATTTAATTACCCTTAGAAAGGGCGCAATAGGTTCACTTGACGTAATTTTGTCCCTTAATTCATGATTTATCGAAGTTTGTGGCCCGTTTGCTTCTAATGGGTTAAGTTTGAAGGGCGTGAGTGTATGTAATAACTCAATGTTTTCCTTCATACACAACACGGAGCACACACTGAATGCATCAGGTTAATGGCATGCTCAGAGTCATCCCGTGTGCTGTAGAAACTTCTCTTTGCAAGGTTCAACAGTCACTATTTGCTGTCAGTCAGCTAACCCATAAGTGGATAAGTTAATTTTTTTGAATCTTATTTTTTTTTCAAAATGTTTCCCCTAATTACTTGAGTCATTTATTTTGCACTTTAGTAAAGGCCATACTAACCCGCCGGTCGCATAAGGTACCTTACAGGAAAAGGGATTAAAAAATATGGGGGTAGATACTTTTACACCGTTATCATGAATGTAACATCTTTTAGGAGCTGCTGACGTGATGGATTCTCCGCATCTAGGTCTAGGATCTATCCGAGCTCAACCTCGACTTAACCGCGTATCTTAGGTGTCCTGTGCCTCGCTTTGCCGTCGCTCCGCTCGGCTGTCGCCAAGCCAGGGGCAGCTTATTCCTCAACTGCAAGACATTCCATCAAGAAACACGCGATATCAGATGTGGCGACGAGAGGTAAGGTTACGTTAAATTAGGTAATTTGAGATCCCCGCTATCTCACATTGCTGTTTCTCCGCTGGGCTTAGCGCGAAGGGTAGAACAGAAGGTAGAAAATGCGACCCTTGAAATTGAGAGTGAATACGAAAGGCGGGCAATTTAAAGCAGATAAGCTCTTCCCTGACTTTATTGTGCTTGTTCCAAATACAAGAGCCTCTTTGCGTTGACAGACGCAATAAAAGCGTTTCACTTGAATATCACTTTTCGAAAGCCAATCTATTGTTTTATATTTTCGCTTCATGGCCAATCTATCGACATTTTTCTTTTTCCAAGTAATTTTGCCTTTTTAACGTTGGCTGTCATATCTCATTTCACGTGCTTTGTGGGTTCGATGTGAGATAATTGTTGCGTTTTGGGGGAAAAAGATCTCTGGGTTTTGAGCTGAAATCGGGGAAAGAACGAATACAGCACAACAAAGTATCTTGCTTTATCAGGTGGTGGTTCCGGGCTCAGAATGAAATACTTTGTCACTATTGAAAAATCCTTATTTTGGGTAGCGTCTTACCTGGTTTGGGTATGTATGTAAATGGGCTTCTTGAACCTTAAGCTGTCCTCAAGATAAACAAACTTGACATTATCAAAAGTTCGTAGTTAAGCTTTTCTTATGATACGTTTTTTTTATTTAGTACATTTAAAAAAAGAAAGAAAGAAAAAAGAAAAGTGGCTGTTGCAGTACCAGTTTTAACCTAACGAAGTTTAAAGTAACTCAGCTTAACCTAACTTAGTTAAGATAACCTACGTTAACTTACAATTTAGTTACGTAATGACTAACTTAACCCGGTTTGATTAAACCTATTTTGACCTAACCTACGTTTACCTTACTTAGTTCAAACTAATATATTTAAAACTAACCCAGCCAAAACTAACCTTATGTAAATGGCCTTGTTTGAACAGCCTAATTTAAACTTATCGAACCGTATTGAAGTTTTATTTTCATGACGAAGATGCTAAACAGATCATGTTGACATATAGATTCTTGTAGGCGTAAGTGATGGGCCAATGCGATCCATAAGTGACCCACATGGCAGACAAAATCGATGTCGGGCTCTTTAGGATGTAACAAAAGATGAGCTCTGCCCAATCAGTGGACAGATTCAAAGAACGCCCCGGCCGCAGCATCGGCCGGCCGGCGGCCGCGGATAGCTGCATCTTTTTCCATGTGCTCCAAGTAGGTCACGTATCGACATATCCCCTCTCAGCTTTTGGATGGTATTAGACATTCTCATCTTATGAAGATTTAAAAATTTTCAAGTCAAGGCAGTTATCTTCGATTTCAAAACGAGCTTCTGAATATTTGTTAGCTCACCGGCCTTTTGATTTAACAGATCTCAATCTCATCTGGCTCAAAATCCATGCCCAACTTAACCTCGTTTAACGCCGGCTACCTCAAATTGTAGGTAATATTTTTCATCTTCACCGGATCACGCGGCCCAACTCAACAAAGCCGTTTGAATGTAGCCTTATTGTAGGATATTACCTACAGTACAAGCACACGCAACGTTACAAAACCTAAACCCGACCAAATTGGACCTAAAAACCCATCTAAACCATCACACAGCAAACTAAACCAAACCTAGCTTCGCCATCTCACTTTAATCCCTCTGACAGTGAGTATACTTCTGAGTAGTTGTTCCGTACCGGAAAACATTCGCGCTCTCTCTGAAACCGAGAATTTCCGTCTTGACACTTTTCGCCGTAAATCTCAGCAGGAAGGCGCCGACTAAAGCTAGTCTTTCCCCACAAATTGGAAGGCGCGTTAAAGACAATTGTTACCGTGTTTAAATGGGTTGGGATGGGATTTTTGTAAGGCGAACCAGTTTAAATATCGGACGTAGTGCGAGACGCCAAAGAAAATAACGAGGCCTTTGAGAGGCGTCGGCACGGGACGGCACGGCTTTTCTGTAGCTGTGCGCGGCCTTCTTTGAAACCAATCTAGAAGCAGTTAGGCGCATGGTCGATATTTTTCGTACTTTCTCCTTTTCACGATATCGGAACAGAAGAAAAATGGAATAAATACGATATACGCTCCTTATTTTAAAGAGATCAGCAGCAGCTGTTTGAACCGAAGCAATCAACAGGTGCGCTGCGCTATGCAGGCGCGTCGCGTCACCCAGCTTCGCAGCAGCTGTATCTCACCCCGTCTTCCTGATAAAAGAAATGCCTTCTCTGCTGAGTCTCGCCACCAACGGTCAGCTTTTCCGTGTGCACTTTTCTTCCTTCTTCTTTGCCGCACTCCCCAGCTTTTAATATATATTTGAAAGATTGAATTTTTCGCCGCTTGTGTTTTAGCTTTTGCAACCAAGTCGAGCGAAGCTATCGCGGTGCAAGGCACTTAATTTGACCTACTCTAACTTGATCTAGATAACTTGGCCTAGTTTAAACTAACCTAGTTTAGACTAACCTTGTCTAACCTAACCTTTCTTTACCTAACATTGTATTACCCTACATTTTGACCTGACCTTGTTCAGTCTAATGTATTTCAATGTAACCTACTGCAACCTAACCTGGTTCAACTTAACCTAGTTTAACCTATAACCTGCTTCAACTTAACCTAGCTCAACCTAATCTAGTTCTACTTAACCTAGTTGTTCAACCTTAACTTGTAAAATCAAACCCAGTTTAATCATTGTACGCGCTTTAACTTTGTTAAACGCGCTAACTTAGTTCAGCCTCACCTAGTTCAACTTAACCTAGTTCAACTTAACCTGCTTCAACTTAACCAAGCTCAACCTAACCTAGCTCAACGTAACCTTGTTGTGTAACCTCAACTTGTAAA
>Ga0058701_10003173_pt1 | contig 12891 bp, 7 predicted proteins | sample AgamicOrMae_FD_97039 | JGI IMG/M metagenome (GOLD analysis project Ga0058701, IMG submission 97039) | Agave microbial communities from Guanajuato, Mexico - Or.Ma.e | ecosystem: Host-associated > Plants > Phyllosphere > Phylloplane/Leaf | place: Guanajuato, Mexico | collected 2012-06-04
ATGTATCCTTGTGAGAAAGTTTTAACGATCCCGCATGCTAAAGATGAGGCTAGGACGGGAGAGGATTTAATCTTGACTTCGGTTAGCTCATGTGCCTTGTTCCTTGCTCCGCTAGGCTTGGACACCAAGGTAAGAACATAGATGTAAAATAAATCTAACAAATTTACTGTGTTTAAATGTTGAAAACCTTGCAAGAGCGGTTTGTTATCTTACATTGTTAATCTACTCTACCAATTAGAACTTCGTGCGCGGCCCTGAGATTCTGTTGCATTTGCGCTTTAACAAACCGCGACAAGTAAAAATTTTTTTTTATTTTTTTCTGATTTTTACTGTGATTGCAGCAAGAGCCCATGATACAAACGGATTTCCAATTTAACGTAAATTATTTCAGGGACTGCTAGAAACGAGATTAAATTTAAAAAAAGTCAAGGGCATACATAAGCAGACAGACTTTATTGCAATTTCAAATTTAAGTTGGCAACACAGTTGAAATCCAAAGAGACGCGTGAGGACCTCCTTGTCTAAATACGCTTTACCATTACAAATTGGAAGAAGAATCACTTGTCAACTATATATTTTGAAATTGGTGGAATTATTGAATAAACGCTAGTTGAGGTCCCTTATTTCTGCTAAAATTACATAATTAGCAAGAGCTTTTCGTCGTTGAGAAAATATTTGCATGGGGTTAAGAACCATCTATTGGGGGAAATGGGGTGAGGAGGAAGCCTTCACGTGCACCACTCAATTACCAGAGAGTCAAAGCTCAAAAAAAGTTTACCCGATTTTGGTGGGACTAACGGAGCAGAAGTGATCTATTCGATTGTCGGGTGTCGCTCAACAAACGCCGTTACACCCATGCAGGACTTCCCGAAGTGCTACAGCGACTAAAACGATGGCTTCAAATGAAACTGTACTAGTTGAAAATACCGTTTCAAAACTGTACTACTTGCATTTTATAAGCATAGGATTTAGTGCATTCTCGAACGAGCATTTCCAACTAGTAAAGTTTAATTTAAAGCCACACGGTATCAAAAGTTTTGTTATACCAACAAAATCATTCGTTAAAGCAGGGATAACAAAAATGTTTTGTTACAACAACAAAATGTTTAGTTCTATCAACAAAACGTTTGGTTGTTGCAGCAAAATTTTTGGTTGCAGCAACAAAGAATTTATTTGTTGTCCCTAATTTTGTTGCTGTAACAAAACCATTTTTATCCGTGAGGGCAATCTTTTCAGAGTTGCAGTTACTTGCTTGGCCCCGCGTTTGTGGATTCCCGACACAGACACGAATAATCAAACGCAAACATAGGCTTGTTTGTCGAATTCCCGAATCCGCAGCGGTCGAAAAGAGCCCGAAATTCCGGCCATTGAAATGCTGAAGTGGACGGACAGGGTGGCGAAGTGATGTGTTCCGTTGATACACCTACAAGAGTACCCTCTTCCCATTCTGTCTGATTTGAATGGCAAATGAGTGGTGGCAGTTTGGTTGGTGAGACCGCTGTTGTTGCCCCACTAGAAGTCGGCAGTACGCGATTCTACTAGTTGACCCCACCCACCCACAACCACCTTTAGAGCAAACCAATAACAACACTCGGCTTGCCAATTATTCAGCCGCGATTTGGCGGCTAAACTGTTGGGAAGGTGCGACCGCAAAAATGACGAGCCGTCCCGAACAGTTGTCAACCATTCAAATATAGCCGCTTCAATGTTAATTTTATGCAGGAATCTGTCACGCAAAAAATGACTGTTAAAATAGCAGTTTTCAGTCGACAATCTTTATTTGGTTACAGTTATTAAAAATATTGTAATGGTGACAAGAAAATAGTAAAAGCGACAAAAAATTATTGTTATCTCAACAGATACGGATTAGTCTGTATAGGAACAACGCGCGATTGTCAGTACCACAGATATTTGTTTTTGCGTGCTCTTGTGTTCCACCCTTCACCCCAAAACCAGGCAGAGCGACTGCGCAGCGAGGCATAGGGCACATCACGGAAGGTAAATAGGTCAACCTTACTAACCTACGCGGTTGTATCGTGTACTCAACACGAAAAAAATGGTTTTGTTACGGCAACAAAATTAGGGACAACATATAAAATTTTTGCTGCTGCAACCAGAAGTTTTGCTGCAGCAACCATACGTTTTGTTGACAGAACTAAACATTTTGTTGTTGTAACAAAATGTTTTTGTTATCCCTATTTCAACAAATGATTTTGTTAGTATAACAAAACCTTTTTTTCCCGTGAATGGAACAATTCAAACCAGGGTGAAACACAAGAGGTGAAATGTTTTACCATGGAGGTTTATTCTGTGTTCAACGCACGCACTTCGCGTCATGGCGTGTTTGATCACATCATTTTTTAAAATTATTCTTATCTGACTGATCGTCATGTCTGCGATATCACGATTGTCAACATATTCAGACATTAGTTTGATATAGACTCCTGGCTGTCAAACGATTTTTCCAAACCTATATTCGGCATCCGATTTTAAAATTCAGCAAAGCTTTTCTACGTTTATTTCACTCTTTAAAGAAATGGAGGAAAAACTATCAAAGTATTCGTACCTAAACTCTGAAACTTGTACGAAGACAATTGAAAATCTAAGTTACATGTAAACTCTCAAGAAAGCAAATTACTTAAAAACACGTGAATTTAAGAGACAGAAACAAAGAAAAAACATTGGAGTCGAACTACTAATTTAAATATTTGAGTATCAAATAGACAACATAGCAATTAGCACTGGTTTGCTCTAAATACCACAGGTGCGTTGAATAGGAGCCCAATAGTCGCGATGTACCGATCACATTCCAACCCCTTATCAATCTATTAAATACTCTGAATTTCCAGGAGACTATTAAATGTTAGGTTTTACAAAATAATTAAATTAAATGTTAGGTTTTACCAAAAACTGACAGTTGAAAAGGAACTTTCCAAGAATTTCCATAAACATCTTTTATAAGTCGAAACATGACCGTCATGACCGTTCTCTTGCTTTATGCTTATGAAAAATATTTCAAAGCTTCAAGCACATGTTTGAATGCAAAAAGCTATTTATAAAGAAGAAAGAAGTCTTTTTCACTTTTTTTTAAATTGGACCACGAAAAGTTCCGCACGTAGGTTGGTTCAATGGAATGTAGTTATCGTAAGATGGACAGAACGGAAGTCTCATACCGAGAAACGAACAAATAAGACTAATATATTCACGAAGAATGTGAAGGACCTGATTCCAAGTCTTCGTTGGTCAACACTCAAACATCGCATATGAGAATTTTGTCGAGCGATCTACCCTCAACGCTACAAAAGCTCAAAACAAGCGTCAGCGCTCTTACTCGACTTCAACTAGTACAAAACCACCAACATCAAAGTTAGTTCTGCTTTTCACTCGGCCATCTCGACTATATATTCTTCCACCGCAACAAAGAGGGAAGCGACATTGAGAAATTTATGTTGCGAACTATTTTTTCCATTAGGACAGTCGCTGACAACTTGTGTGTGCATTAGTTTCGGTGAAGTATATCTCAATTTTTCCCGTCGCTTCCGCAGTCGGTTCCCCCACAAAGATATATGTCTGCATTTAATGGTCCCGTTGTTGCCTCTGATGCACTTTATGGATGATTTCGCCGAATCCTTCAAATCACTTTCTGACTTGTTGAAACGTCATCCTGGCAGTAGGGCGCTTCCGAATGAGTGCATTTCGTCTTTGCCAGCTGCAAAATACGACTCAGATACTTCTGGACGACGCAGCGACGTCCGCCATTTTACGACGGGACGTTAAAGCTTTAAAAATATAGTTTGCTACTTCAGGACGTCATTCGTTTGTATGAAAGACAAAAGTTCCTGGTAAATTACAATTGCGCTGCAAAGTCTGGTCATGCGTATGACCCACTTCGATGGGAACTAATGTCGCCTCGTTTCGGAAGGGAATTGTATCATTCCTCATGAGTTCCGTCGCGTCGCGACGGTTTTCACCATCAACTTTCACCTGACAAGGCATTCGTATAAAACACCAGCACCTTCTTAACAGCACTTTCCGGAGGAACGCACACTTACTATATCATTCATTGTTCGCGTCGTGTAGCTTACAACAGATTTTTACTACTACGTCAGAGGAAACACAAAAGTTTAAGAGAAAGCTGCATTCTTTTTGCAAGCACTTTGAAACGTCGATAAAACCGATTTTCCGCAATTCGTATGTGTCAGTATGTCCACTCAGTAAAAACAAAATCCCGTTTTGGGGAATGCTATACCTGTTTGGGTGTGAAACCAAAACGGGGTGTGATACGTATTTTGATAATTTTTCAAGATTGGCCTATGTTCAGCCACATCATTCAAAAGGGCTCGGCGAGAGCTTTCCATTGATATGGCTGAACTAAGTCTAAGTTGTCCAAGTTGAAAAATTATCAAAATACGCACTATTTTCGTTTTAGTTTCATACCAAAAACAAATATAGCATTCCCCAAAACGGGGGTTTTGTTTTTACAGTGCATCCGTCCTTTTCCCTATAGTTCACGAATAATTGCGAAAACATCCGATCACCACCAAAATTTCAGGAATCTTCACGTACTTTAAAGACATGCAGCCTATCATAGGGGAGCTGATCTGCTGTGAGCCCTCCATCCCCATGGGAGGAGGGTTCGGACTTTTTATCGCTCGTAGCGATCTCGTTAGCGGTTGCAGTTCGTCTAAAGGAAAGTGGAAGGAGTCTCCTAGAAGGAAAATTTCATAGCCGACGCCTTTATTCCCAATTCAATTTTGTATTCCAATTGGAATAAGGTTTTCAAGAAAATGTAAAAAGTTTTGGTTATTTATTTATAGATTGGAGTTTTTGAAATAAAAAAAAGTGCCCCTGAGTCCCGCTAGGAGTGGAATACTGGTCTGAGTCACGCTCGTTTTTCACGACACTCTGAAAAAGGAAGGCTCAAAAACACGCTCCGAAGAGCGTAGCCAGGGTCCAGGTAGAGATAAACTGTACTAACCCTTGCCTATCCTTCACCCTCTGGACCAACGCTTGCCGCTTATCATCTCAAAATGAAAGACTGGTTTATGTGTCATTTTTTTCCTAGCTAACCGTTTTTTACCTCCTCTTGACAAGTCTTTTCAGTGGTACCAACGGTACACATCAAACCGAAAAGAAAATGTGCGAAACCCACGCAAAACGAGGAGGCGCCTTTTAATCGCTAAACTTATCACCCGTCGTTTATTCGTAACCGAGTGGAAACTTGGCAAGGAAAAACTCATCATCGTTAGAAGCAGACGAGTGAAACCATTTTAAGCCGCGGCTCCGACAAAGCGAGACGAGCTAAGAAATCTGATCAAAGCAGCCGTATCACATAAACTTATTCTTCGGATATACGCGGTATAAAAGGTTTTGTTATACCAACAAAATCATTTGTTAAAACAGGGACAACAAAAATATTTTGTTACAACAACAAAAGGTTTTGTTCTATCAACAAAACGTTTGGCTGCTGCAGCAAAATTTTTGGTTGCAGCAACAATGTCTTTTTGTTGTCCCTAATTTTGTTGCCGTAACAAAACCATTTTATTCCGTGTAACCAAGTCATCTGGTAGGTTTCTCGACTCCATCGACTTTAAGTGCGGTCGACTTTTTAACCACAAGACAAAATTGTTGACAGTCCCATTTCTGGAATGCTCAGATTCCAGGGAGCCCAAAACACTGATTGCTAAGTTATCGCTTCTAGTCTCAGTAAAGTTTGGCAAAATCGCAAAATCACGCAACACTGGTAGGTACTACACTCTGTTGGGTGACGCCTGCCTATCGTTGGCCGGAAGTAAAGTTACGATCGGCCGGAAGCCCTAATGGCTTCCTCCAGTACACGTCGCTGTTGCTAGCGGCGATTGCCGGACTAGTACTAATGACACAGTTCCAGGCTGTCGTGTGTTAAATTACATCCGTCTGGAAAAGGGTGCATTTGGAAGGGTGGATTTCCCATCCACTGTTCCACCCCCCGACGACAAGGCAATCAGAGCGAGGCACAAGACACGACGCCAACCAAACCTACCCGAGGTTAACCGAAAACAGCCAAAAGAATTGGAGTGAAATTCAGCTTAAGAGAAATTGAAAAAAAATCCATTAAAATACGCAATTTTTTAGCTTTGGGAAATGCGTAAATTATTAAATTTCAGATTTCCGGAGAGGTGGCATTTTTGGAATTGTGACAATACTGAACTGAAAAGAGCCTCTCAAATATTTTTTTCTGTTGCCGAACGGCATCGCTGGGCGGTAAAGGGTTAACTCAATCTGTCACTAAGCGGAAAGCAGCGACGAAATATCCCTACTAGGCGACATAAAGGTTTGGTGACGATACAAAAAGTTGAGTTGACTTGCAAGCCAAACCGTTAGCAGTCTCTTAACCCACTACCGCCCAGCAATGCCGCTCGGAAACAGAAAAAAAATATTTTAGATGATCTTTTTAGTTCAATATTGTTACAATAAAAAAAATATCTCCCACCTGGAAATCTAATATTTAATAATTTAGGCATTTCTCAAAGCTTAAAATTTCGTATTTTGATGGGAACAATCCTTCCAATTTCTCTTAAGCTGAATTTAACACCAAATACTTTGGGCTGTCACGGGTTAAGATAGCGACTCAATCCACAGTAGCGACTTTGGCAGCAAGGTTTGGTAGCGAAGGCTTTCATATGAGTGAAAAGCCAATGAAAATACATTATCAAGACTGTTATAGTTCTCTTTTGCCACAACCTCTCCGAGAAAAAAAAATAAATTAAACAGAGGGAGGTCGGCTTGCCCAATTTATCTTGCAAGCTCAACGTTAATTTAATTCAGCTTGATAGCGCAATAACTTGGGAAGATAAGTACCCTTGCTGTCATTAATCACCAACTTTGAATGAAAAGTCCTGTCAGACGTTGTTCATTCCTGTTCAAAGTGTTATCTTTTGTCAGGTACCTGCGATGAAAATTGGTAAGATTTTTCATTACTTTAAAAAAATTATCTGTCGGAACTGTCTCCTGTGCGGATATTTTAAAAAGTCATGGATTTCGGAAAAGATCCGCAAAAGCTCTTTAAAAGCTACAGGCAAAACTTCCTTGGACACCCCAACCAAACAACAAGTGTTTAGTCCCACTAATAGAAGTTAGGAAAGCGCGCTTTGTCTGAATTGTCTGAAGTAGAATTCGAAGGTCTGCACAAACATTTTTCACGATCTAACCTGCGTGAAAATACTCAATCTTCGTTGTGTATAAATAAGTCTAATATTTCCGTGCTTTCACCATACTGATCAGACTGGTATAGACACTTTCCAACAGGATCAGCTTCAAATGAGTATGGAAATCATCTTATTAATCAAGAGAGAAGATCCTTTGAGACTAAGCACAACGGAAAAAAATCGTTTTTCAGGAATAGAGCTCCTTTAACAAAGGGAACCTCTCCGACCATAGAATTTCAGATCTCGTTGAAAATTTGCAGGTGCATTTCAAAGGCTTAGAAAATTGCCAGAACTTGAAATCAGGCGCCGATATTCACAAGCACCCCTGCAACAGAGCGCTAAGGTTGACCCCTCCTCTCCCCCCTTACCTAAATTTATAAAGAAGCAATCCCATGGTGAGGGGGGGGGGAAGTGGAAGTACCAACTATAACGCTCCGTTGCAGGGGCGCTTGTAAATATCGACACCTGATTTCAAGTTCTAGCATATTTCTTAGCCTTCCGAATGCTTCTGTAAATTTTCAACGAGATCTGTAATTCTATGGTCCGAGATGTTCCCTACGAAGAATAGAGGCAGTGTTTCCTAGGTCAGTGCCTTGTGCATAGATTCGATGTTACTAAGCTCGGCTTGGCAACGAAAGGTAGAACACAAGACGTAAAAAATTGCACCTCCCAAACTTAAAATGTATCCAGCTAATTAAATTATGCAAGACGAAAAATGGTTTTAGGTCTGAATTATTTTTCTGTCCGTGATTAGCGGGCGTCTGTGGATTGTTAGCGAAATTGGCTCTCGTGCAATTTCAACTGCTTTTAACGCAATGCCATTGTAGCTTCATTAATTACATTTCTAATATACTGTCCGCCCCTCATTAATTTTGCCAAGCTTGCGTAACTTGCGTAAATTGGTTGTCTCTGTAAAATTCAACATCGTTTTTCTCCCAAGATTCTTATTTCCTTTATCTAGACTACTACAAGGGCATTTCCATGGGATCTGGAAAATGAGCACTTTGGTGCTGAAAATCGTCTCCGACGAGATTTTAGGTGTCTCTTTGATCCCGCGTTTCTTTTTGTTTCATTTCGAACGAAAAATTCAGCATGTATCGTAGAAAATTGTTTCTGTTTTAATTGGAAAGTGGTCTTTTGATGGTTTATCACTCTGATGATAAATTCTTTTTACAAGAATCCGGAAACTAACTGAAAAGAGCTTGTTTCCTGGTGCCTTATGGGACGGATTCAAACTCCACTCGCATAATACCAGAAAATGACTCATATCTCATAAATGGCTAATGAAATCAGCATTTTAAGATACTTTAAAATGTTGATATTACCTTGAATTCGATATCATGATATGCGCTGCAGTAATTTTTTCCCCACTCCACTTGAAATACCTGAGCGTTAGTTTTCCAACAGACGAAGGATCAACCGCTAACCTGGAACAGACATACAGAGCTCATTAGCTTAGCAGCCCATGAGTAAACTACAACTAGTGACTATGCTTAATGTGAAGATTTCATTCATTAGAGATTGACCTTCCTTTCCCCTGTAACGAGTTAGGTAGGCCTCCTGAACATTGTAAATGTAGCTACTGAGAACACGGGCCTAAGGCGACCCACCATCAGGGCTGAAGCTCTAACAGTGTACAAGTACACGGTATAAAAGGTTTTGTTATACCAACAAAATCATTTGTTAAAATACGGATAACAAAAATATTTTGTTACAACAACAAAATGTTTAGTTCTATCAACGAAACGTTTGGTTGCTGCATCAAAATTTGTGGTTGCAGCAACAAAAAATTTATTTGTTGTCTCTAATTTTGTTGCCGTAACAAAACCATTTTTTCCGTGTACTATCATAGAAAAAAAGTCCCCCTTTGCAACCACCTAGGCATCGGTGCGTTGCGGTTACCTACCTTATAGCTCGGAATCAGACAGGTGATTGGCTGATGCCGAGCTAAGGTAGGCAACCGCAACACACCAATGTCTACGTGGTTGCAGGGAGGGTTGTTTTTCTATGATAGTACACCTCTGTAGCGCAGGTCAAGCATGTGGAAAAAGAAATCCAGAAGAGGTTCACAAATAACGCGATTTGATTCGAGAACCCGAGCGTCTCTGTGTGATCTGATTTGGCCCTCATCAAGAGGCGTAACCCATCTTTGGCGGCCGACGACAAACAGCCAGAGTAAATCAAATTGATCAATCAGGATGGATTGATTAGGCGTCGGGGGATTGATTAGCAACGTCGCGCGCATTAATTAACGTGGCGATGGCGGCACGCTTTATAATGCTGGTCGCTCGCAGCTTCAGTGTATCAATAAGACCGATGAAAACCACACGTATTCTACAACTGGCCATGAACCACGTACAGTAGACATTAATTCCTAAAGACAACATGATGTACCGGCTGGTTTGAGCACATGGTTGCCAACACACTCCACAGGGCGACCAGCTGCCTCAGCTGGTGTAGTTGACATTTCAATTCATTTTCCGACCACCAAGTATAAAGGGGTGAGTATGTTCGACCGTCAGGCTTACTGCTTTACAGTCAATAAGACACTGTCCGCCTCTCTTGAACGATTTTCGATTTACGGGCCGTTCATACAGTGCGTGCCGTTTTTTGAGGTAGGAGAAGGTCACGGCAAAGACCCGAATGGGTCGGGGAAGGTGTTTCAAAGGCTCGTATTTTTCCTGAATTGAGCTAACCTCAAAGAAATACCAGGAAAAGGGTAAAAACCACCGCCAGAACACAGTAAAAACAAAACACCCGTATAGGTGATGCTATACCTGGTTGGGTGTGAAACTAAAACGGAGGTAGAACGTATTTTCGTTGTTTTCCAAGATGTTGTTTTCCGGTACCATTGTTTTCGAGGGATATAATTTTCAGTATTTAAAAGAGATGGTTTTGTAAGAAAAATAAGTATTTTCGTTACCTTTGAAGTACCACAGGACTTAGAATTAGCCTTCTGTGTGGCAACAATGGAAAAGATCAAAAGTAAAGAGCAAACTCTCTTCCCCGACTTTTGACAAAATTGCTCTTCCCCGATTTTCAGAGCAACTCTCAAAAATCGCCCGATTAGAACACTAGTCTTAAAAACAGCGTTAATTTCAAAATAGCTTAGACATTGCTTTAAAATATTGTTTAAAGAAAACTACTAATATTACCACAAAATCTATAAACAGAGTGCAAAGTGGACATGAAACACAATTGTAGAAAATGCGACAGTGCAGTGTCATTTGGATTACAATCATTTATCTCTAGCTCAGCGTTAACCGTACTTGCCTATTAATTAAAATTTGAAACATTTCTGCTTGATGCGGCCTATTGTATAAGTTTGAAGGCAGGTAGCACGCGGTGTTCGATTGTATTGTGATCGAGCGACCTTTCAAAACACAATAGGGACGGTTGATTACATTAAGCTGGTTATCACCAGCCTTGATACATGCGCTGCATTAAATGCCCCCTCCCCCACCTCCTATCCCCTTCCGCCAAGACCAGTGATGTCTAGTCGCTATCTCATCAAAGTACAGACGAAAGAGTTAAGGGGATCGCCTCCGCAGGTCACCCGGGGACGAACTACGGACTAAACTCCAGCAAACTTTAACTGAAATCCTACGAGCCTTAATGATGGTATTGAATCTTGCACTTCCTCCCTCGGCCTCACCACGGTTTGCAAACATAATTGGATTGATATCCCTCCGCGTGAAAAGGTACAAACCACACCGCCAATTTCAAAGGTGGAATATCTCTCTTGTAAAGTTATTACACCTTCGTCCAGCCGGTTGGACCTAGGCAAACGACCTGAACCTAACGGTCCCCAAGCCTGATTTCTTCTTGACGGCAGCAGCTGCATCTGAGAAGCTGCGAGTGAGACGGTGGTGAAGCGAGGCAAAAAACACGTAATCTAGCGGAGGTTTGGTGAAAGTTGGTCAGGTTTGGTGCCTTCGGCCTCGTTCAGCCTCGTTCAACGTTAGAAATTCAGTGTAGGGCCCACCGCTAAGCGCAAAGCAGTTATTGCTAATTTGTAGCTTATAGGCCCACTAAGAGCGGAGTTTTTGTACCTCATTAATTTCCCCTCCCCAGTCTTTGCTTACGCACCTTGTCGATTTATACTTTTCATTTTATGCAAAAACATTAGAGGACCAGGCACAGCAGCGCTCGGCCATTGGTTCTAAGAGCGGCAGTAAATAAGAATGGTCCTTAGGGGTTGCAAACAAATATAGTGCTTGAGGGCCGCTTACCCAAACACCTAGACATAATAAAGTACAGCGATCTTCCCTGCAATTCCAGTCCCATCCTTTTACCCCAATAAAATTGCCCTCCTTGCCCAACTCATAATTCAAAGCGCCTCTCTTATACAGTCCCCTATTGAGTTCCATTATCCACGGACAAATCCTTGCACACTTCCTTGCTGCCAACAACTTTGTTGTAAGTGCACACTCTCTAAGTTTTAAGCGGCCCTCATATTTTTAACCCATAACAGCCCGAAGTAAATTATTTAGAGTGAAATTTCGATTATGAGAAATTGGAAGGATTTTTTTCCATTAAAATACGAAATTTTAAGCTTTGGAAAATGTTTAAATCCTTAAATTTCAAGTTTCCAGATGGAGATATTCTTTAAAGTGTGACAATACTGAACTTAAAAGATCCTCTAAAATATTTTTTTGTGTTTCCGAACGGCATCGCTGGGCGGTAGTGGGTTAGCAAATGCAATCTAAAGATTCCAAGACGGTGGAACTGCGGTAACGAAAATAAATTTAGCTATCGTTCTAGAGCACGTTGAATCTTATACCAGCGCAACCGATGAGTCACTTTGATATCTGTCGCATTTCCTTATATTTCAAAGTCCTGATGGCATTCCAGTCATTTCTAGGTTTCGTTCTTACAAAATAAATCATGATGAAATATTCAATGATAATACCGAAAAAGCAAGAAAAATATCGTGGGTTCGAGAAGAGATGTCGTAGATAAAATAACGTTTGTAATCAAAATACATGTGAATGAGAAACGGCAATGCCAACACGGGCACCAACTCCCGCCGAGAAGAAAGCGATATCAAGCATGGCAACCTTAAAGTTGAAATCAAGTGAGGTTACGAGCCTCCTCCGCTTAGTTTGGAAGCGGAAGGAATACAATAAGCGAAAAATTCAACATTCTACGACGAGGATTCAAATCTAACGTGCCTTTTAAAAGTGTCTTCTTTAATGACAGCTGTCTGCAGGTAGAAAATTGGATTGTGGAGACAAGCTCTGATAAAAAATATGACGCAATGTGAACGTGTACAGTAGCTTGAAGTGTTTCCTTCTCAAAGCAGTGCCTCCACTCCCCATATCCATCTTCCAGGACGCGCGCCATACAGGCGCCCGGCACTAGGTTACTAGCAGCGCGCACCACGCGTGCCCTTAATATATTCCTGGGTCCTCCAGCAGCACAGCGGCGTCGCTGCCGCCGCGGGTTGCTTCTGATGTCAAGTCATAGTGCATCGATTTATCAAGAAGAAGGAACATCTTCCCCCAATAATAGTAGCCAGCCGCTTATGACGTTCCCATCTTTTTCTTCCTTTTGCAAAGAAATTGAAGTGGAGAGGACAGGGGGAAAATGTGATATCTATACTCCCAAGCGTAAACACGTTCCAAAACCTCAGACATAACTCTCTGAGCGGGAGCCATGATCTCCGAATGACTCTCTAGCGGCCCGGTGACCCTTTTGCTCG
>Ga0058701_10003174_pt1 | contig 12889 bp, 11 predicted proteins | sample AgamicOrMae_FD_97039 | JGI IMG/M metagenome (GOLD analysis project Ga0058701, IMG submission 97039) | Agave microbial communities from Guanajuato, Mexico - Or.Ma.e | ecosystem: Host-associated > Plants > Phyllosphere > Phylloplane/Leaf | place: Guanajuato, Mexico | collected 2012-06-04
GACTTTGACAAGCAGGCGAGCCGAGGTCTGAGCATGGTGGAACCCCTGGGCCCCATTGGAGTGCAGGAGGAGGAGGAAGAGGTGAGGATAGAGACCATCAGAAAGGAGTTGGTCGAGTGCGAGCCTGGCCAGCAGCAGGCGGCCCAGTTGCAAGTGCATTACGAGGAGCAGCCCAGCCGCCATTACTCCATGCAGACAAACGCGCTGCATCCCGCGCACAGACTGGTCCACTCCTTCAACCCGCCCACCCAACTCAGCGCCACCAACGACACCCACTTGCAGCAGCACCACCACCAATACCAACACCAGCACCAGACTGTCTCCGTGTCGCCCACAACAATGACCATTTCGCCCACCAACCTGATGAGCAGCCACCAGTTGCACTCGCACCACCCCGACCATGCCCACAAGCACCAGCATCGACAGCCGCAACAACAACAACACTTTGTGGGACCCGTCCGCTCGAACGCCAACCAGCTGCACACCACCACCCATCCATATCTGACCAGCACTCACATAACTTATGTCCCCGTCTCCAGTCCTCTGGCACCAGCCGCGCCCTCGCCCAACCAGACGATCTACGGGCCCCAAAACGTCTGGCTCACTCACCATGCACACCCGCAGCAACAGCAACAACAACAACACCACCATCACCACCTCCACCAGCAACAACAACAACAACACCAGCAGCAACACCAACAACACCAGCTACAGCTGCAACTGCAGCCCCAGACTCAAGCTCAACAGCTGCACCAGCAAGCGCAACTGCAAACGGGCAACACCATCACGCTCGGCCTCAACTCAAGTCCCGAGTCGAGCGCAACCAGAGGCGCCTGGCAGACGACGGCCAGTCTGCCGCAACAAACGGCCGCCTACTCCACTCGGATAGGCCAGATATCGGCCGCCACACACCACCTAAGCTCTGGCCAGACGCAGACGCAGACTCATCTCATCGACCACACCCAGCCGCATCATCAGCACACTCACCCTCATCCTCACAGTCACTCTCACTCTCACTCTCACACTCATCCTCATACACATCATGCTCATGCCCATGCTCAGCTGCAGCACCCACACCCACACCAGCACCAACATCACGCTCATCCTCATCCTCATGCCCACCCTCAGCCGCAACCTCAGCCGCACTCTCACCACCACCATCACCATCAACAAGTGGTCGTCAGGCAGGCCAACTACATCCAGATCCAGCAGCAGCCGCAGCTAGTTGCTAGGGCACCTATGCTCCAGCCGCTGCAACAAGCACAGCCTCAGCCTCAGTCGCACCTGCTCCAGAACCACCACCACCTCCAGAACCACACGAATGAGGCGACACAATTGCAACAGCACACACAGGCACTGGTTAGCTCGCAAACAGTTCAGCCCAAAAGGACGATCAGTCGAACCATTTCGCCCCTCGTGCAAACATCACTTCCAATCTCACTTCCAGCCGGCTCGCAAGGATCGTTGCTTAGTGCTGGCCCAGAAGCGAGTCCAGTGGCCGCTGGAATGCAGCCGGCACCAATGGCTCAGGCCAAGAGCAGTGTGGCCAGCGGCTCGCCCGCGACGAGCATCCAGAGTGTGCCCAATGCTCGCAGTCTCCATCTGGACGAAAACGGTGCCCTGCTCGACCCTCAAACAGTGGCCCTTAGCCAGACGAATAGGCGCCAATTCTCGTCCATAGAGAACAATGGCCAGTCCCAAATGGCCACCAGCAAGTCGGAGTATCTGGAGATGTGCTCGACGGGGAGCAGCCTGTCGCAGGATTGGTTGGACAAAATCTGCCACCAACTGGTGGAGCACATGAACCACTTTGGCATCTGTGTGATAGACAACTTCCTTGGCTCCCTAAAGGCCGACCTAATCCTCAAAGAGGTGCAGCGTCTCTACAGCAGTGGCCACCATACGAAGGGCCGTCTGGTGAGCAACAAATTCGATCCCCGGCCCAGCCCAATGGGCGCCTCCGACTCCACCGCAACGGCCCCAAGCACGCCGTCCAGCGTGGCCACCAGCTCCTCAGTGCCGACGGGCCAAGACTCGCCATCGATCACACCCACCGGGGGCTCCTCGCTCCTGCAGCAGCCCTCTCCGGACGCTGCCGGCTCAATGGTGGCCACTCTCCAGCCGGTGGACCCAAACAGCTCGAGCGCCGCAAACAGGCCCACCTCGACCACCTCCAGTGCCAGTCCTCCGGCCCCGAGCGGCACCCATTTGGGCCTGGAGCATGGCCAGCTGGCCACGACGAATGGGCAACAAAGGAAACAGGTGAGCCTGGCGGCGATTCGCAGCGATCGGGTCATCTGGGTGGACGGCTGCGAGGAGGGTTGCACGGAGATAAACAATCTCATCCAAACTCTTTGCTCTGTGATCACAAACAGTTCTCGTCTTTCGCTCTGCAGCAACAACGAGCTCAGCAAACACCTCATCAACAAAAGGACCAGGGCCCACGTCGCCTGCTATCCTGGCCATGGAACTGGCTACATCAAGCATGTGGACAATCCAAATGGAGACGGCCGCCTCATAACGGCAATCTACTATTTGAACAAAAATTGGAACACCAAGCGCGACGGGGGCCTGTTGCGTATGTTTCCCGCCGGAATGGACGAGGTGGCCAACATTGAGCCCCTCTTCGACCGGGTGCTCTTCTTCTGGTCGGACAGGCGCAATCCGCACGAAGTGTTGCCCGCCTACCGAGACCGATTTGCCATCACAGTTTGGTACATTGGCGAGACCAGACAAATTGAGCACCCCTGATAATGGTGCAATAATAAAGCCGCAACTAGCAGCTCTCTTTGGCGCGCGCCGCCAGGAGCTCGCCTCTTGGCACCTCGCCTCTTTGATTGCCTAAAGGAAAAAGATTCCCGCCCTCCTTTTTACTCTAATTCCATCTAATTTACCAGCTCATTCTTCGCGCCTTCCACAAGCCTCTCTCCTAGCCCTTGGCTGGCCTACTCTTGCAGCTTCTGTTCACAACACAACTACAGTTCAGCTCAAGCTGCCTTCCAGAGTAAATCAGAAGTAACAATCTACGGCGGGCGGGACTCTCTGAAGCGGGCCACAAGGCGCATAGGTCTCACCCTGAGGATAGCCACGATCGGCACAGTCTGGGGCACATGAGGAGAGTGCGCTCGTCGTTGAAACATTTGCGCCCCACTCAGAGAGAGCCTAGCTTAAAAGCTCTGACTCACTGCTTGCCACAATGCGCTCATGGTCCATACTTCCTCATTGGCAGCCCCTAGGCGACATGGTCCAACTTATGTGGCCCCCGGAGACCCTTGGGAGGGACGCACTCTGTTTCCTGTTTACTTTTTGTCGCCCCGAAAATCTTCGACAACTTCTGCGGGCGCATTCTAAAATCTTTCCATGGACAGCCAATGTAAAAAAGAGAGAGCGTAATTATCTCCCCAAATGGAGGCGTGTACGTGTCACTAGAGGCTCAGTCTATGGGGCTTGCCCAGACGAGCTAGAATCTGGCAACAAGTATTGTAAAATTTCACCAATCTTCATTATTTATTTATCTTTGCTCGCCGTTTCTCATTCTTCCCCCTGGATACTGTTTTTCTTCCACAAATTGGAGAGAAATCGATCACAAGGGAAAAATAGCCTAAATAATATTTGTAGGGCAGTAGATCTAATTGCACAAACGGATGGGAATCTCCACTCGCAGAGCCTCTCAATGGACCTCAAATCGATAGCTGAGAGGCTGGATCATATGCCCATCAATCCTTATTTCTCATCATGTCACATTATAGTCTGCACCATTCTCGTGAGATCTGATTTGGGTACAGGTGAGTGAATAGTTGAAAGGTTCATTGGGTAAACTTTGATAGCTTCCACTCATTGGAAAGCTCTCAAATTGGACAGCTAAAACTTCTTGTCTAACTTTCTACCACTACCACACTCAAATTCAGGTGCCCAATACTTTTCTAGAAAACATCCGCTTGCCTGTTGGATATCCACCATGGTTTGCATATTTTCCAGCCAAATATTGACAAATTTTCTCCTCAACGAACCAGTCATCAGCGTATTGGGTAACACACATCAAGTATTATTAGCCTCAGCAATATGGTATCTAATTTTTTACTCTCCCTTCGATATTATCTATAGATTATGCCAGTTTTTGCCAATGAAAATTATTTTAAATTGTATGAACGAAATTTATAACTGCAAATCCATTTATCAGGGCATCTTGCATGCGGCAAAAATATTTCCAGAAAGTTATATCATAATGGTCCTCATTGGTGTCGTCAAGGGAAACGGTGCCGCCTTTACACGAGTACTGGAGCGGCTCATCAGGGGCTCCTGGTCCATAAATGTTCTAGAATTCATGAATCCAAGTTATCCAACAAAATTAAGCGCCTTGGTGGCGGTAATATTCACCGTGAACCGGTACTCAGAGTGGCTGATGATCTCCCAGTCATTCGTGCTCTTTTGCGTTGTCTCAGCAAGCATCTACTTCCGTTTGTCTGCTATCCTTCTCGACGTCACCGACCCCTTTTCGCCAGTCGAAAATCTGATCTGTCTATTCCTATTCGGCGGAGTTTGGGATGCATTCGAGAAGGCCCTTATCGTCGACAAACAAATGCAACAAGTCAACCACCTCAGAAGTAAAGCTTTGAGAGCAGACATACTCTATCGCTCTGGAATGCGTCAGGGTTTTGTCGAAAAGGCCATACCATTGGCTCAAGAAACGGACACAGTCCGAGCCTTGTGAGGCATTATTAGATTATATCTTGGAATCAGGGGATCACCAGCACATTAAACTGAATTCTTTGAGTTACGAAAGCGACTCGATTCTGTATATCTTCCTGAGTTCCCTTGTGATCGGTCCATCTAGAGATCTTCTATCCTACGATTGTGTCAGACTCCACTCGTTGATGAGCTATCACCCCTCAGAATGGAGCGCATCTCCCGAGGGCTACCAGCAAGCGAGGTTCTTACATTTCGGAGCCAATCTTGGCTTCGATGTGGAACCTCATTTAGCCTCACCTTCCATCGATCGATTGGAAGAGAACAACGGCCGTCGAGACGACCTAGACCAACCGTCGAGCTAGTCACTTTGGAGTAAGTGTGTGCTGATCCCAGTCGCTTCTCTGAGACCCATATACAGTGGAGGATAGGGATCTCACTATCAGGAAACAAACTTGAACTCAGATTTCTACCGGCAATCTCATGGTTCACCTGACGTACGTGCAGAGTTGAATTGTCTAAGGCTGTCTCATAGCTTGGCTGAGGAGTCTTCAGCCAAACTTCAGTGAAGAGTGGCTGCACAGAATCAAGGATCAGGGCTGGAATTTTGCGCGGTGCACAGAATGTCATTTTAGCGGAGGCGAGTCAGTCCAGGATGTAAACAAACTCAACAATAATTGATCGCCGGTAGAAAAATCTATCCACGATGTGAGATTAAACTGAATCACAGTAATTCTTTGTGTCCCCGTTTCATTAGGTAGGCCCCAGTTTATTAAAAAAAATGCCAGCTAGACCGCCGGATAAGAACTCATTTGATCCCTTTTCCCTCGTCGAAGATCCCGTCAAGAAGGCCAAACAACTTGTCAGGAAGATCACTCACTCCGGTGAAACTGATCTAAACAAGGATGACCTGTCTGAATTGAAGATGATCTGTAAGGCATGTCCAGATGATCTGATGAAAACATTGCACAAAGAGTGCATGAAACATCTCAACAAGGATCACTCTCAAGTTCGTGTATCTACAGTTAAGTTGCTCGATTATTTATTCCAGAAATCTCACGTACTGAGAGAGAAACTCCTAGACGAGTTCGATCTATTTCTAGAGCTCACGATGGCAATTACCCAACGACCAAAAGTGCAATTGAAACTCCCTCCACCTAAGAAGTATGCGGCTTTGCTGCAAGAGCTGACCGCTAAGTTGATCCATAAATGGCAGGCCGAGTTTGGCGATGGCTACGAGAAATTAAGATACGCTTATAAATTCTTGAAGGAGCACAAGCTAGTCGATTTTAGTCGCTTCCAAGTTATTACAAGAGAGCAGCTGATCAAGCAGCAGAAAGAAGCTGAACAGCAAGAGAGAATACTCACTAGAGCCATCGAGAATAGACTCAAAGAATTTCAAACTTTGAAACCCGAACTAGAGCAGCTTTTGGCAAAAATAGAATCACTGATAAATATTTTGGTGCCAACAGATGATAACTTGCCATCATTACCTCAAGAGACCGTCGACCGTGATTGCATGGCAACCGAAATGCAGCAACACGGAATAGCAAACCTTTCGCATACCTTAGATATCGAATTCAGTCCATATGTTCAGGTACAAAGAAACGAGGAGAATAGAGAGATTATGCAGGATCTAAAAGAGTTTAAGAAAGAGTTGATAGATGGAGAGCTAACCAGGCTGATAGCTATAGAGAAGACTATCAATAAACGTAGCGATAAGATGGTCGGCGTGCTCAAGGAGATAATCGACTTGAAAACAAAGTCAACGAATATCGTATTCAAACTAAGCGAAATGAGCATAGTAAACGAGCCTGAATCTACCAATGCTGACCGAAAGCGTAAAACCTTAGACGATGCTGAATCGAACTCTAGCGATTCTGAATTTGATGAAGTAGCGCCGAAAGAAGGTTTGGAAACTTACATCCCGACGCATATGCGATATGAGTACGGTCTAACGCCCATAGATCCTCGAGAATTAGAAGAGAGAAACAATGTCACCTTAACGGTTGATGATGCATTCTGTGAAGATGTTCGACCCTCGACATCGAATGGCCTTGTAATGTCCTGTAATGTGAGGCTAGAATCTGGTAAGCTGTGTCCCCGTCGTGACAAGGTCAAGTGTCCTTTTCATGGAAGAATTATTGCAAGAGACCATCTAGGAATCCCCTTGGATGAGAAAGAGCGATCGGAGGAAGAGAAGCGGAACGAGAGAATCAAAGCCAACAGCGTACCCGAGTGGCAAGATCCACGGATGTTGGCAGAGATAAAGGCGGCAACTGGCATTGACTTGACCATGCCAGCCAAGGGTCCTGGTGGCAGGACAAAGAAAAGTCGTAACTCTTCTCTAGAAAATGCAAAAACTTGCGATCTGACCCCCAAAAAGAGACTCGAGAAGAAACTGAAGTTGATTGCTTCCAAATAAATCAAACTTGCCGAGATGATCAAAAAAGATGAGTAGCAACGTTTCTCATGCGTGCCGATTGTCTCAATCAAGATTTGTCCATTCCATTCTCTTTGGTTCATTCATAAACCAGATTCCTATTTAGGCTCGTTTTTGTTTCTCCTGATGAATCCTGACGAGCGGAAATTAGAGCTCAAGTGAGAGCAATTCGGGCCCTTTAAGGAGAAATCAACACTGTTGCGCAATCGCGCGAAGCGCTGCAGACACGCGGAGATGTATTCCAGCGACGAATTCCATAACAAATCATTTTGATTGCATCTTGTTTCCAGGGGAATTGGATTGGATCCTTACTCAAAGATCAGTTATTTGGCATAATTGGTAGTTATCAAGAGGAGTCGCAAAATGAAGACCCGTTTTTCGACCTTAGACATCATTGCAATATTGCCTGAATTGAAGGCAAAGCTTTGCACTGGATGGCGTGTAAATCAAGTGTACGATTGTGATCAGAAGACCTACCTTTTCAAACTGAATAAGTCCATCGTCCAAATGAAAAAGGATGACGATCCACTCAGTGTCGATGAAGAGACGGCTAATAAGATGAGCTTCATCATCGAGTCCGGTCTAAGGATGCATACAACAGACTACGATTGGCCTAAGTCGCATGCACCCAGTCATTTCGCGACCAAACTAAGGAAGCATATCAGGAACAAAAGAATCGAAAACATATCTCAAGTTGGTATCGACCGTTTGGTAGATATACAATTTGGTACAAATCAAGCTGCCAACCACTTGTTAGTGGAATTATACGATAGGGGTAATCTTATATTAACCGATAACAACTATTCAATAATTTGCATACTGAGATGGCGTCGGCCTATGGATAAGGGGACTAAACCTTCGGATAATGATAAATGTTTAGATCAAAATGATAGTGAGAACTTCAATGTGGGTCAAATATATCCGCTACACACTTCACGCAAGCTTGAAGATCTCGAACAGATGACCGAGCAAAAGATAATAGAGATGCTGAATTGTTCTCAAATATTGCTCGGCAATAATCAAAACTATAAGAAACGAAATCGAGCTAAATTAGACAAGAGCGATGACACATTCGAGATAAATCTTAAAGACTTGTTCAACCCGCATGTAGTTTATGGAAGTAGTCTTTTAGAGGACCGTCTTATTGCACATGTGTTCAAGGATGGAGACAGGCCCAAGAAATGCTCAATCAAAATACCTGTTGTTGACGCTTTCGGCAATCTAGACCAGGAGAAGGTCAAATTCTATGCAAAATCTATAAAAGCGGCCCTGGAGGACGCTGAGAATATTCTCCAAGAAGTCAAAAGGAGAAAACAGAGCCCCGGATATATAGTCCAAAAGAGGCAGAATTCCGAACTTCCAGATAAGAGGGAATCCATCGAAAGCAGTAAAAATGGCAAGTCAACGGAGGAAAAGTCCCAACTAAAGCAGACGGTTACCAATGTAGACTTCTTTCCTATCTTGTCTTGCGCCCAAAGACGAATTGAACAGGAGGCTGACAATTTTACATACGAGGAGTACGATTCGTTTGATAAATCCGTAGATGTGTACTATTCGAATCTAGAGAGTCAGAAGCTAGACTCTAAGGCCTTACTTGCTGAGCGTGAGGCTCTCAAAAAGTTGGATAACCTCAAGATTTCTCAAGCTAAACGACTCGACGACTTGGCCAGGGCCCAGAAAGAGGATGAGGAGAAGGCCAGAATGATAGAGCTAAACTGTGACAAAGTGGAGGATGCTCTTTTGATCATCAGGAGCATGTTGGCTAATCAAATGTCTTGGAAAGATATATGGGCAACTATAAAGGAGGCCCAATCAATGAACGACCCCATAGCTTCTCTAATCACCCAGGTCAAGTTCGATCGAAACGAGTTCACGATGAAACTATGTGATCCTTATGACGAAGATGGTCCTAACGAGGAAGAGGAAAGGCAGGGTAAGGGATTAATCAAGGGTAAAAACAAGAAGCGCCAACAGGACAATAAGTCGAAATATAGAAGTGTAGATATAGATATCAGTTTGTCGGCTCATGCTAATGCAAGAAGATTTTTTACGAAGAGGCGGACAGCTGTTAACAAGGAAAAGAAAACCATTGAGGTTTCCAGGAAGGCATTCAAAAATGTCGAGAGGCAGACTAAGGAGAAGTTGAAGGAGGTTGTGGTTATAACGAATATAACTAAAGCCCGAAAGAGGTATTGGTTTGAGAATTTCTTCTGGTTTGTATCGAGCGACGGCTACTTGGTAGTTGCTGGTAGAGACTCTGAGCAAAACGAGATGCTCGTCAAGAGATATATGAAGAACAATGATATTTATGTGCATGCTGATCTACATGGAGCAGCCTCGGTTATTGTCAAGAACGAATCCAACGATCCAATTCCGCCAAAGACTTTGGTGGAGGCTGGATCAATGGCTGTATGTTACTCGTCGGCCTGGGATTCCAAAATTGCGACCACTTCATGGTGGGTCTATCCAAAGCAGGTGTCCAAGACTCCACCGACTGGAGAGTATCTGACCCAGGGAGCGTTTGTGATACGCGGCAAGAAGAACTTCCTGCCATTGTCGAATCTGGTTCTCGGTTTCGGCTTCCTCTTCCGTCTCGGAGAGGAGAGTATCGAGCGTCGAGTAAAAGCTCGATTAGCACGGGAAAAAAGTCTACTTGAAGATGGTAGCTCTAGTATAGGCCCACAGGAGAATCCCGCGTCTCTGGAGACTAGTAACAATCATGATCCGGACAAGGATGATGGTCTCGACGAAAGCGGTGACAGTCTCTCAGATGACTCCGATTCCGAGGCTGATGCGCGCACCCAGCCCACGATGGGGCAGGATGAGAAGCCTCGCGAGGCTAATGGCGCAGGAATGGACGACGGAAGGAAACTGGATAAGGAGGAGGATGTGGAAATCGAGGCCATCGAGAGTCAGCAGGGAGATGATTCCGAGAGCGATGACGATGATGAGAACTCTGGAGACGAGGATGACAAAGTGACCGAACATCGCTTGATTGACACTCTGGCCGAGAACCCTCTTCCTGACGACGTCCTTCTCTATTCCATCCCCATGTGTGGCCCATACTCAGCTCTTCAGAACTTCAAATACAAGGTGAAAGTGATACCCGGCTCGAACAAACGTGGAAAGGCCGCCAAGTCCTGTCTAAACATGTTCATGCACGATAAGCGTGCAACTCAGAGAGAAAAAGATCTCCTGAGAGCATTGAAAGATCAGGACTATGCTCGTAATATACCGAATAAGGTCAAAGTGTCCGCGCCAAACATGAAAACTCTAACCAAGAAGCGACCTAAGAAAAGCGAAGTGAGACTTCCTGTTCAATAAATTTTCTCTACGCTCTCCTTTAAACGATTCGCAATGATGGAGAGAAACAGTCGTGAACTGTGCATGAATGGTTACCTAATGTCGCCCCTAGGTCAAAGACCGCTAGCTCGATGGTTTTCCTGAGACACTATCTAAAGAGACATCGAGACACGCGTCGCACTGTTCCTAATCCAAACAAAGTAAGAGATTTCTTCTTGGATCGATACCGCATCATCTAGGCGCTTGGAGAGGAAAATTTGAAGTTCTTGCAATGTAGGCCTTTACAACTACCTGTTCCCCCAGGCTGTCCGCAATGAGACAAGGAGCTCGGCATTCAAGATAATTGTCAATCCAATGGGCAATTGGACCTCAGTGCATAACTGTGTGCCGGGCTTCTGTCCATACACCTATTCCGAGTAATTGACTCAATGAAGGTCTGGACAACAGATGAGTTTGATAACGGGATCTAAGTGGGAGACTGAAGTCACCGCTTCAATTGGATACTTCAATTGCTGTGCGAACCTTGCGATCAGGATCGAAGAGGTTTTACTGCAGGACGAAAGGCGTGGATACTGCTCCTGAGCATCACCAATCCTCATGCGCAGAGAGCACGTTATCCGAAGCGAAGACTAAATTCCACCTTTGTTTTGGCGAACTCGTGCAGTCAACATTTGCTCTTCAACCTTAGCTTTTTTGTCGATATATTGTCTCGAGAAGATTTAGTTATTCATAAAGAATCCATGATGAATGAAGAAGAAAATCAAGACTCTGAAAGGAAGCCGTCGGATCGTATTGAGTACTTCTGTGCCGACTGCCAAGAAGAGATACAGATCAAACCAAATGACCACATAAGATGCCGTGCTTGCGGCTACAGGATCCTCTACAAGAAGCGGACGAAAAGATTGATTGTGTTCGATGCTAGATGAACGATGCGGAATTGTACCGAAAAAGAAATCAATAAACTCTAACACCAAGATTGAAAATCATTTTGCCTTCTCGATATTACATTATTTCCACCTTAATCTTATAAACTTTTCATTCATTAATCCATAGCTAATGCTGATGGCTCGAGAGCTGCGCCCTCGTCATTGCTCGCCGATGGAACTGTTGGCAAGATTTCTTCCTTAGGTTCGTGAACGTGGATGGTGTCGGGCAAAGGTTTCTTGGGTCCTTTCTTGCCAGTTGGATCAAAGGGTAACATAATCTTAACTTTGATACCTAGGACACCTTGGCGGAGTAGCACATGCCTAACTGCGGTGTCAACATAATGATTTGTTGGGTCTCCCGAGTGGATCATGTAACCGTCAACGAACTTCATTGACTTGGCACGCTGACCGCGCAACTTTCCACTGACGACCACCTCGCAACCCTTGGCTCCACTCTCTATGATAAATCGGAGCACACCATAGCAGGCACGACGGACTGCGAGACCTCCAACGAGCTTGTACCTCAAAGACTCACATTGGGCAACAGCACATAGACCTCTGTCAGATACTTTCTCTGCATACATCTGTGTTTGTTTGAGGGGGTATTCATCGTTAGAGTTATCGGTAGATGAATCATTAAATCAATCGATGGGTGCTAAGCGATTGCTACATCACTTATAGTGGCTTATAGTCAGCTATAGTCGATCAGCATGCTAGCTATCTTATACGTACCTCAACTCCATTTTCACAATTAAATCTCTTACTAACGACCGAAGTTAGTTCCCTAATCCTACGGGACTTGTCTCCAAGAACTTGCTGAGTTCTTGTTGCTGATATGATAATCTCAGATTTCTTAGCAGTTCTTCTGATCTCTACGCCCGAGTATCCATCTTCGGCAAGTTCGCGACGGAGGAATTCATCTACCTCAGCCTTGAACATTCCATTTGCAACGACTTTCTTCTTTTGTGATAAGTTAGCCATATTGGTTGATGCCTGTGATGTTGCTCTTCAAATTATATTGATAGTGCCAATGATCAGCGTTCAATAATCTAGTCTGATAAACATATAGTTTTTTGAGGTTCAAACCTAATGAGTGTTGGAGTGGTTGGTCAATAGAATATCAATTTGTTGTCATCGGCATCCTTGCTGGCCAGCTAGATTAGCAACATGCATCAGACATCCACAGTAAGTTTACCAATGGGCCGCATGCAGAGGAAGTCATGTGCTTCAAAATGTGAGAATGCGCTTGCGCTCACTTCGCAAAAGGCACACTAGCGGCCTCATTCGAAAATTTTGGCGCGATTAACTACACCCCTCGGGTGGTGTGTTTATTTTCTCGACCCGTGCGCTTCGTGTCAAGTCATGATGAAATGGGGCTCGAGAGTTTTGATATATCAGTCTATTGTCAGTCAGCATTACAGACATGAACCAAGAATTCTACTTTGTCATAGTCAATAATGACAAGCCAATCTACGAATTCCCCACCGAAGACAAACATAGGTATCTCAAGCAGTTCATCGCTTACTCCGCA
>Ga0058701_10003175_pt1 | contig 12889 bp, 9 predicted proteins | sample AgamicOrMae_FD_97039 | JGI IMG/M metagenome (GOLD analysis project Ga0058701, IMG submission 97039) | Agave microbial communities from Guanajuato, Mexico - Or.Ma.e | ecosystem: Host-associated > Plants > Phyllosphere > Phylloplane/Leaf | place: Guanajuato, Mexico | collected 2012-06-04
ATTGAAATATTGAAATTTCAGCTACTATTCTTTAGTCAAATTTGACTATTTCACATTTCCTGTGTACCTTTCACAGTAAAGTCTAACCCCTATTTAAGGTATGAAGGTACAGGGGAAGAGCGTAATTGGGTTATTTTAAGATAGGCCTACCTCTATAAATAACCATATCAATGGAGAGCTAGCGAGATCTTTTCATTAATGGTTGTTGATAGGTTTATCTTCGAAAATAACCAAATTACGATCTCCCCCTGTATCACCTGATACCCAAAACAGGTGTGGGACTACCGCAAACAGAGTTAGTTTTTTAAGTGTTCTCGTCGGCAGTTGCTAGACCTACCGCAGATAAGTAAGCGGTATCGGGCTTGGCAGCAACAGGTAAGATTTCCTGTGCTTCGCTTCGTTATCACTCCACTTATCTACACGACGAAAAATAAATCACCGCCAAAGTTGTATTCACTAAAATGTACAGTGGGCCACAAAAGTCATGACCCCTGCTTCCATGTATTTCTTATCTAAGCAGGGGTCATGACTTTTGTGACCCACTGTACAGCGTAAGCGAGCACATGCCAATTAGGAGAAAGTATTCTTTGTCACAGTTACGCCAGCAGGAAGCTGCTGTATACATCTTATGACAACACGTAGGCCTACAATCGAGATCTGAGTCGTGGGGTTGTTAAGAGAACACGCGGGCTTCTGGTCTCGACTGTGAGTCGCCGTTCATAGGTTGCGATGAATCGTGCTTTAGGCTTAAATATAAACCATTGCTTCTTTGTAATGACGTTGTTGCACACTTATCGTAGAGTGATAGACAGGAGAGAACAAAACCCCGATCGCAATGAGATCTCAAAGACACAAAACAACGTCTTTTTCTACTCCATAGACTTCAGTCGCTCCGTCTCGCGGATACGGAAGTTGCCCTGTCACGGGTTCCTTACCAATCGAAACACAGTCAAAAGAAAACATCGCAATGAGAAGATATTTTGTAATTTAGATTCAAAAATCGTTTTAATCGGATGTATTTTTCCACTCTGCCTAAAAATGTAGAATTTTTTTATTGTTTTTTTTTTATTTTATTTTTTTCTAGAGAAGGCAGGCAGACGACGTTCTAAAAGAAAGGGTTAAAAGATCATTTTGAGGTATTAAGGGTTCTTTTGACAGAATGTTAAGTTTTATCTCAAAAGCGATTTTTTTCGCGATCTCTTGACGTGGAATCAATATCCATTGAAATGACATAGAAGTATAATAAACGTTTTTTTTTTTCCATTTGTGATTTTTCAGTCTTTATAAATTGATTAATATCTGCGGTTTGGAAATGGTGGAAAAGTTTCATATCTGCATAGGGAAAACGCAAACATATAGCCTTTTCCGCAGTCAAGAGATTTATTTGGGTAACACGCCTAGTGACAACCTATTCTGATAAATGGGTAGTAGCTGTCATAAGCCAAATAGTGATGCTCCATGAGTCATGGACCGCATGGCGATATTCATCTAGTCTCTGGTTTCTCCTGACATACTACTTACGCTACACTGGCAAAAATAACAAACGAAAACAACCTGAGTATTTTTATACCAGTTTGAAGTCAAAACGGATCGTGTTTTTTGTGATAGCATTCAACAGCCGCATCTCACGGAAAGCTCAATCGGGCCGCTCTTTTGCTGGAACGGCGTCTAACCTACCTTAAAGACCTACCAAATGACGTGATATATCCAATTTACCCGCAAGCCCAAGATAATAGCAGTGAAGAATTCAAAAGTTGCATTCCCTACCTCAAGTGCTCTACCCTGATTTTATCTTTATTATTTTAATTGACGAATAATACTCGCATAGGTTATGTTTTGGTCCTGTGCCTCGCTTCGCATTCAATCCGCTCGGCGGTCACTAATCCTGATGCTGCTTGCTTCTCTGCAGCATTTAATGCCGTCAATATCTAATCATCAGGCTTATGACGACAGGTTAGGTTCGTGTTTCTCACCCCGCTCGACTTGGCGACCAATACTAGAACAAGATAAATTGTTACCCCTACAATTGAGAGCGCAAGATTTCCACTACTTTGTCCATTACATCCCCGCGACTTTCGATGACGACACGAAGCGTTTGTGAAAGTACCCTGTCGGATATTGACTTCTTTTCCGAACTGGGTTAGCAAGTTTCGCAACTTTTCAAAGAGACCCTTCAGATAGTAACTCGAGACCCCCGGTACAAATTGCGTTACTCGTGGGAATCCGGTTGTGTTGGTAGCCCTGATTGTTTTATCAGCTGTTCGAACATCGTGTTTACAAGGAAGTGCATTTAACAAAACGGCCGGCAGCTGACTCATTTGTCGCGCACACTATTCTTTCATTCATGAATTTTCCCTTTTGTACGAGTAGCGCTCCGAATATCAATGAACCGTTCTTGGAACGCGTGCCATTTTTACCGGAACACGGAAGATATTGTCATGGTAAGAAGGAGAGAGCCTATTGAAGGCTGATGAACCTGAATTGCTTTTTTGGCAGTTTTGACAGATTTCGCTAATCTGTACATCAAACGCGGTTAACGTTCTAACTGGCTAATACCCCATGATGCGTTTGTGTTTCTATGGGGGGCATTCATAAGCGCCAAAAACCACAAGCGCAAGCGCCAGTCCCTAACCGCCAAACGAGAAAAGTCCCAAACGCCAAAGTCCGTATATGTTGGGTTAGGTCAAGTTAGGTTAGGTTAAGTAAGGTTAGGTAAGGTTAGGTTAGGTTAGGTAAGGTTAGTATTGCGGTTAAGAACTTAGGCGTTTGCGACTTTTCTCGTTTGGCGGTTACGGATCGGCGCTTGCGGCATTGGCGCTTGTGGTTTTTGGCGCTTATGACAGCCACCCCGTTTCTATCTCTGGATAACTAACCTAGATAGCGATTGAGAACAGTTGACACATGCTAGGCTTACTCTGTTCGGAATGAATCGTGGCGAAATTTGACAAAGTTTGCGGTAGCCAATTTTTTTTAGGGTACCACCGTCTGAGGAATGTTTGGAAAACGAGATAGAGTGATAAATGCGTGTAGGGTATTCGTGTTAAGTATTGTTGTGCTAACAAGTCTGCTTGCGATGCTATGAGTTAGTGAACATACGCTAATGCCTCGGGTTACGTACTGTACGGTGCACAGGTGATATCTGGAGGTAGTACCTGTTTAACAAAGGAGGATTTCTAGCGAAGATTCATCTTTCGTATGAAGTACTTGCTGCAAGGTACTTTTTAGTGAGCTTTTTTGGGTATCTAGTCTGGCACCTCTTTTGTATGTAAATATAAAACGTGCAAGTCACATAATTTGGGAAGTTTTTAATAATTAAACCATCGATGGCTATAATCAAAATTCCTAGGGCTTTTGATTTAAGTTTAATGTAGCTATGTCTAGTTTGTATGGGACTTGTAGTGCTCGAGCTACCCGTTTTACCTTTAGACCTAAACTAGATTTCGTATTATTATTTTTATTAGTGCGCGTGCCTCTATATGATCTTCCTAATTTTATTGAAGGTATTCAAAAGCGCAAAATTCCTAAAACACGAAAAATATTAATGAAAAAAAAAACATCGGCGTCAACGAAAAATGTGCAGACAAATAAAACATAACAAACGGTATTATGTTTTTTGTTTTTTTTTAGTTTTTTCTAATAAAATCATTTTTTTCGTGTTTTTTTAGCATTTTTTTTTTTAAATTAACACTTTTTTTTCTTCGTTGTCTGGCCAAAATTCATTACTTTGAAATTTTGAGTGGACAATTGAAGTGTTTCGCATAGAGATTCCTCAGCGCTATGCGCAGCGTTGGTGGGGAAAAAAAACAGCTGTCAGACAATTGGCCTCCTTTTCCCTAGGTTGGTAACAATTCTTATCAAGATGCGCCAGGAGAGCGGCAAATTCAAGCAGTGCCGCGAAACGTGCCCCGATGAAAGCCGACCCTATATTTACTGTCGAGAAGTAATTTGCGATTTCACACGGTCCCCGACGCGCGACGATCCCTGGACGTCGGGCATCGGGCGTGCTGTCGACAAAAGTGTGAAGAAGACCGATACTTGCTGTGATACGAGATCGTGAACGACTTTGAACGGCGTGTGTGAATTCGTGAAAGCCATGTACTGACACGCACTGAGCAGCTACGGCTGGTTAGGCAAGTGGCTATCCAATCAGCGAAGAGGAAAAAGGCGGAGCCATTCAAACTAGTTGCAAAGGAAGCGCCGAATTTTGACCACATGCGAACGGCTGATAAGTGGTCAGAGAGAAGCATAGTTGTTACTTTCGATAAAGAGATATTGTTTTGAATATCCCGTCCTTCCTCTTGTCAGAAAAAAACTAGCTTCGTTCGAAGTACTTTTTAAGCCCGCCTCCTTTCGGAGAAGGGCTTTATAGCTTCGTGCGAGTCCGTTTGTATGTGTATGTGTCGTCGCTCCGAAGATACTGGTCGAAAAGTAACGTTCAGTACATGAAATCGACGTGAAATTGTCCTCTGACGACGACTGGATGGCAGCAAATCTTGTTAGTCGTCGTTATGTTTAGTTATTTAAAAAAAAGGTATGATTTAATAACGAGGTGCAGACTACTCCACTGCTTATTTAGTTCTAGTTGAGCTTTTTTCCAATCGCCAATAATCGGCCAATTCCTCTCTTAACGGTGCGAAAAGTGCAACAATAAATAATAACGGTGTAAAATCGCCCTATTCGTGTCAATGGTTTCGGAGTGTCGAATTGGAAATTTTCTCACACACTAGCGCGTGCTAAGCCTGGGCTCCCGCCATTTCCCACACTCTGTCCTCCACTGACGCAATGAGATCCTGCGTCTCCTTGAAGTTGGCCCAGTGAGGAGTTGCGACCGAAACGCCGCGTGACTCGTCCACTATACCGCCCCTTTTCGATGCTCTCCTTAGCCTTAACAGTTTTTATGAAAAGATGACTCTTTTCAATGCTCGAGGATATATGTATTCATGTGTGTTTGATGTGTGGAAGGCCTATAAGGTTGAAGTTTGCCCAGTGAAGAGCTTCGACACGCGGAACGCCGCGTGACTTTCCCGCCCTTTTCGACCGTCTCTGTGGCCTCAACATTTTTCACAAAAAAAGATTGTTCTTTTCAATATTTGTGGGTTTTTTCTTGTGAGTTTGATTTTGCGGAATGTCACCATGGTTTCCATAGTTTGAAAAATTGGGAAGATAAGTGTCTTATTTAGACTCTTCAAGGTTGTGTTTTTCATATATGAATGACTTTATTCTATTGTTATTTTGGGAATTTGCGGAAGGTCGGATGTTTGATAGAAATCGCAGGCTAGTCTTTGATGTGAATACCTTAGCGATTTGCGCACACGGAATACCGAAACCGTCGTATTGATTTTTCTGTACGTTCTTTAAATATTCAGCTTGGTTTTCTACTGTTATGTGGATTTTATTGTACATATTCGAGGTTTGGGCTAATTTTGTATTTCGTACTTCTAGTCAATATTCACGATATCAGTGGAGTTATGAAATCTATGAAATATAATTAATGAGGGGGATAACCGATGAACTTCAGGTGACAGAGGTACTGTTCCCGGCACTTCGTTTTCTCCCGCATGCAGGGATTAATTAAGTAGGCTACCGGTACTTTAAGCTTCATTTTCGACATATCGTACCATAGTTATAAACAGTAATAACTAATTTAGGCCGCGATGAGACAAAATATGATATAAGCTTATCCCTCTTAGATAGCGTAATCTTGGTAAACTAAAGCAGGATCTGGTATGCAAACAAAACGTGAGTCTATGAAAATGAACGTCTTGACGTTCATTTTCATAGACTGAGAAACAAATCGTTTAACGTAAAGTAGAGTTTCCTGCTCTTGCTATCAATTGACCTTGAATGTAATTGGAGTAACGTTTCATTCACTTTCACCTTTAATCCGCGTTGTTTATCTATGTGGATTTTTTTCCAGGGACTAAGTATGTTTTTTTGCACACTGGCAAGCAGTGTGGCGAGTGCTTTCTTATTCCCTTTTTCTCGGGCTTCAAGGACTCAAATATTGGCGCCTGCGGTTAGATTTCCGGTGCGGTTTTCAGGCGATTCTCCCGCGCAAACGCGAGATTTGGGACGACAACGCCTTATATTTATTGTTGAACTATCATTTTAGATTGAAGAATCTTTTCATGAACGGTACCGTAAAAAAGCAATAAAGAAACCCAGATGTTGCGCTAACGTGGACCGGAAATCATGAAAGCAGGTAAAAAGTGTAACGGGAAATGGGATTTAATAAGAAAAGCGGGGATATGAGCGTTTTTAGGACGTCATTAGCGCAATCAAGCGAAGGTTAATTTGGAACTGGATTATAAAACCATGTTTTTCCTAATCTAACCTCTCCTCACATAACCTAACTCAAAAACTTAGCATTATCCATAACCGAATCTCCACCTAACACTGGAAATACTAGTCCCTGTTTTAGTTATAAAGGTTAAACAGGGAAAGAGCGCAATATGGTTACTTTTAAAGATATCTCTATAACCATATCAATGAAGAGCTCTCGACGAGACCTTTTCATTGATATGGTTTTTGATAGGTTTATCTCGAAAAATAACCATATTACGCTCTTTCTCTGTTTCACCTTCACTCGTCAGAACAGGTTTGGCACAACCTAAAACAGAGGCTAGTTTTTACTGTGAACCAACCTAGACCAACCTACCCTCCGCATATCAAACAGTAACCTAACTAAAGCAAGCTTCTTCACCTAGCCAAACGTCACCTAATTTTACCTAATCTAGACGAACCAATACTCAACCCGAGCATGCTGTAGGTCTGCGAAATTTCCAATGCAGTTTTTATTTTCTCATTTATGTTTTAGCATAATTATTGTTTTTATTATTATCATCAGGCCTTATCTGTTAATTCTTTTAGGATAAAGTACTATATCTTAAAAATTTCGAGTGATTTGCTCATATAATTTACGGAATGTATCTTACTTTAGATTTGGAGTTCATCAGCTTCGACTCGTTAAAGTTCGACTCTAAAATTCTTTCCGCTCGAGTGTTATTAGAATAACCTTTATTACATCTTTAAATATGAGCTTTTTGTAGTTAACAGTATAGAGGTATAAGGAAATGAAAAAGTGCATTTAAATACAAAAATATGTATTTTTTGTCGCATCGTAAATGTTAATCAAAATAAGTATACTCTGCATGTCGCAGGGTATCTTTTTTATGTTCAGAAGTAATGAGCAATTCAGTAGCGCCTTTCCCTTGTTACTTTTGTGTCGGACTGTGCTTATAATGCATGCGTGCTCCACTTCTTTTATTGTGCTCGCTTTTGACAAGGTTATGATGACGTACCCTTAGTCAACGCTTTTGTGCTGTCTGCTCCGTCTACAACAGAAATAACCGCACGTTTCGTACGTCACAAAATAATTACGGAAAAAAGATGATGTTATGAAACCGGGTTTGAACCCGCGCCTGCCGAGTATGAACTTTTCAGGCACAGCGAGTGAAAGTACCGAGCAATCATGCATTATTAACATTTTTTGCTAGTCCCATGACCTTCCCGAGCTCGTTCTTATAATTCTCATAGACGAAGAAAAGTGCTTATGGGGATTGCGCAACCTAAATATTTTCGCATAGATTTGATGTTGAAATCTTTGTTTCGGCGCGAAAATGGGAACGTCTGAGCAAAAATTATTGGTTAAATTGGAGACAGGAAGACGGATGTAATTCGGTGATTGCATAACTCGTAGAGTCATGCTGACTTCAATCACTGCTTCAGTGTAGGTACTCACAGTTAGCTGTGTTTGCTCTATCCAAATGTTATGTCATGTTTTCTAATCAAACCCAGATAAAAACATAACAGTTGTCTCAACAGTTATCACCTCCGCCAGTGAACTAAAATGATATAGGATTTCCTCCACCTGTACGGATTGTCCTATATCTTTAATGGGTCCATGGTGAGTCGGCGCGCCTTAGGAACGAGATTAAATAATCATATGAAGTCTACTTAAAGTTACTCAAAAACCTAGGATTATACCATAGGCATGAATACTCACAGATCGACGGTCGTTATAACCGGATTGAATAACGACCTTATAACGAAAGCCGCTGAGATACGTAGCGCACTTGCATCAGCAATGATCCTCCTCGCATGAATGCCCCCCCCAATCACAGAAAATTGCTAACAAGCCTTGGCTTATTTTGGTTTCAGGATTCTGGAATGCTGCTCAAATGCCTGGCTGTCGCTCTTCTTGTCCTGGTGGACCCCATCGGCGTCGCAGGCCATGGAAGACTCATTGAGCCACCCTCAAGATCCTCGATGTGGAGGTCAGAGACTATTGTCACCGGTGAAAGCTGCTCTTTTCCTCGGACTAACAATTGTGTTCACGATTAAAACTAAATGCTAGACACAAGCGACATTCTCTAACATCCATTAGAAAGTTTTTACTTGGGTTCCTACATTCTTATTGAGTGATTTGCGGGATGACTTGAAGGACAAGCATGGGTTTATATGGAGAGATTTCAACGCATGGGCGGACTTTTACGTGATACCTGTAGAAATAGAGTCCTTAGGGTATTTTATTTTGGGAGACTTTAACGCACGTGGCCATCTTTCGGAGGACTGACCGTCGTCCAGTGAATGTAATATCTTGCATGTGATACGGGAGCTATGAATGGAATGGACAATCTCCATGAGGAAACAAACTATTAGGTGAATGGGCAAGCGCACGTATGACGTGTATGTTATGGAATTACAACGCACTGGGCTATTTTGAAACATCTATGTGGCGAAATATCTGCTTGCACTTTGTTTCGGGAGATTTCAACGCACATTCCACAGCATGGAAAACTAACAGTAGGGTGAATGGTGGTTTAGCTAAGGAGGATATACCGCATACGAGGAACCAACTGTGAGGTGTATTGTAGACTAGTGCGTCTTTTATCTGATTGTGAGGAGATTTCGACGCGCGGATGGGCCACAACATAGAACGGGGGGCATTCGATAGCGCCAAAAACCACAAGCGCCAACGCCGCAAGCGCCAGTCCGTAACCGCCGAACGAGAAAAGTCGCTAACGCCAAAGTTCGTATGGGTTAGGTCAAGTTAGGTTAGTTTAGGTTAGGTTAGTTTAGGTTAAGTTAGGTTAGGTTAGGATAGTATTGCGGTTAAGACCTTTGGCTTTTGCGGCTTTTCTCGTTTGGCGGTACGGATTGGCGCTTGCGGCGTTGGCGCTTGTGGTTTTTGACGCTTATGACAGCTACCCCATAAAACTAACTCAGGTGAATATACAAGCGCGCATTTTACCAGGAAATTTTAACGCATGTAAACCATCCCGTTGGGTGGTGAGGGAAAAAACACTATTTTACATTGATAGATTTCAACGCACGTGAGGACTTCCATATGGTCTATCGTCGGGCGAATAAACAGTCTATGAGCGTGTTTCTGTTTCCCGTCCATCAGGAAAAAGAGTTGATGGTTGGAGAATATGGTTATTGTTTCTTCTTTATCATTTTGTTCTTCGCTCAGGAGGGCTGAGGTTTTAGAGGGTAATTAAGTGTTACTTATTCTGCATTCTGTTGTTTCTTTTCAGGTATGGCTTCAATACAACGCCGAATTACAACGACCATGAACTGTACTGCGGGGGTTTCAACCGACAACACCAGAAAAATAAGGGACGCTGCGGAATATGCGGAGATCCCTGGGATTCACCACAGGTAAGAATATACCCTTTGAAACAGGCTTGCAGGGTAGTTATGCATGCATACCTGAAAAGGGAAAAATCGGGAAAAAATCGTGTGGAAAAGTCACGGAAAAATCAAGTAATTTTTTTATACTCCTAGACTTTTAAAGAAAAAAAGGTGATATTATACTGAGGATAATGCAAACGTACATAAACCAAACAGGTATATAGCAAAGCAAGTTTAAATTAGACCACACTGCTAACCAGTCATCGAGAGCTGAAGTTTTTTTTCCAAATCTTTTGTTGGAAAAAAATCAAAAGCCCATCCTTTTTTTATTTTTTGTTGTTTTTTAAAGATCTGAAAACATTTTCCTTTTATTTATTTTTTTCGAAGCATTTTTTTTGTTGTCGTTTTTTGCTTTTGTCCGCAACAACCCTGGGATGGAAATTACTTATTCTAGACTTAAAAAATGTGAAATGTTGAATTTGCGATTACGTGAACCAGGCAGACTTGGATTTCAAAAAAATGTTGGAACAGAAATCATTTTACGCCGCGTTTATACTTTTAAATTATTAGAAATCCTGTAGTTATTATCCGGACAGAGTGCCGCTTCCCACCCCTCCTTCTTCCTTGAGGTAATGAATTTGTGGTTCGAAGCACGGCCTTGCGCGAATAAATTAGCAGAGTGGGTCTACGTCGACCAATCAGCTCTCGGCGTTTCGAAAAATGTTGCGGTTCGCCTTAGCGCGCCGCCTGTAAGTAAGATATGAACGAAGAGGTGACAAGTGAACGAGGAATTGGCCAATCTCTTTCGAATCCGTAAAACCCGTTCAGAAGGGAACTCGGTAATGCATTCTACGGGACATTCACATTTATTCACTGGAACGCGGACTTCATTTTGGGCGAAAAGTATATCCGGCTCGGAGCCGTCGATACAGTGTTGCCAGAGTCGTGATTTTGTTAATTTTAACCTCGATTAACTCGAGAACTATAAGAGATAACATATCATGTCGGGTATGTTTTGGATCGCTCTCGAGCTAAGCAATCCAAAAATGGGATTGATCACTTATCTTCACCAGCAAAAAGTTAACCGCGTCTAAAAATCACTTAGTGCCGATATCTAGCAACACTGCGTCCATACGCCACGTGACGACTCTGAAGCCTTTCTCCATTCCCCAAATGAAACACGTTTTCGATATACATCTATTACAGAACAATCGGTCCAGTTGATAAGGAATTTTTATCGTGCAAATAACTAGTTTAAAAAATCAATTTCACGAACTTAAAGGTCTGGATTTTCGGTGTGTGTAAAAAGAAGTATATTGAGTTGTTCCAAACGATAGCTTTGAATAATTCAAAGCGATTTTTAAGCTTCTATATGTTTTATCATGAAATTGCAGCTTTAAAATCCAATTTCGCAACGTGTCAAGTGGTATCGGATTTAAAAGATTTTTTAGGGCAAAAAAAAGAGCTTTATCTAAAGATATGCGTCCACACATAAGCTCGGTATTTTTATCATACCGGTATTTTTAACATATCCATATTTCGTGTAGTCTGAAATTTCTTCAATAGAGAATTGCGAGCTAATTGACACCATAAAATATCAAAGAACAGTAAGAAGTACTGTAGTAATATCAAGTACCGGAGAACCTGGGTGATTGACACATCTCTAATTTACATTCCTCTTTAAATGACAAATTAACGATCTGGTTAAGGGACATCTGTAATTGACAAAAAAAATTAGTTCCCTTGATTATTAATAAGCCTGGCTCAACTGTATCAGCAGTTAATAAAACTGAACAAATTTACAACACGATTAGTTCGCGAGAGAAGTACTTTGAACGTTTCCCATGGTAAAACAAAACGTCATACATCATAGCAATCTCGCTGAACCTGCTATGCAGAGATAAGTCCGGAAAACAGTGGCCTTCCCGTTGTTAGTTTTGATACCTCAAAAGTGCCTCGCACGATTTCCACCGGTAATCGAAAGTTGCGCAACCTGCTGCTCCCCTACACACACATACGCCACGCACTATCAGCGGCCATTATACGACCCTACGTGTCCTCAGTTAGGTAATACTCTGAGGCCCTGCTTAAGCATTTCAGAGACACCGCTATCCTGTCGTGTGCCCTTCCTGCTTGCCAAACCGTTTTTTCAGGTCACCAAGTTTGAACCTATCTGATAATTGAGTCCTCCCGCATTCAGGTCAAGAGCACCGTTAGAATATTTGTCACGAAAACCACTCCCGTAAAATAGAAAATTATCTAGGGGGTCGCCCAATATACCTGGTTTTGGTATTAAGTTAAAACGGGTATGATTCATAGTTTGGCTATGGGAAACTCTTTTCGAGGCCTTTATGATTAGTCTATCTTGAATATACTAAGTGTAATTCCCGTTACATCTTCATACCTGAAACAGGTACATAGCTACCATGTCTTATTTTGAGTGTCTATTGACCCGACTGCCCGATTCAGAATGTATTAGGTTGGGTGCCTTGCGTTCAAGTCACCTCCTATTTAAAATGCATTGGGTTGGTTACGTGCGTTCAAGTCTCCCTATATTAATGCATGTCGGGTCAGTACCTTATTTTAATGGGTTACTTGGCTAATTTTTATCGATCTAGCCATCAGGAAGAGCTCGAAAAATGACGAAGAAAAGTGCAGGGCCCCATTTTAATACAATCAACTGATTGTCCGGGAATCGCGTTAAAAATTGTGTATGACGTCATAGAATCCGTGAAATTCGGCAAAATTTACGGATTCTGACGTCACACGCAACTTGAACTCGATTTGTGAATGATCGGCTGATTGTATCAAGATGCGGCTTTGAACTCCTCATTTTTTGGGCTCTTTTCGACGAAAATTGGTCAATTACCCCATTAAATAATCACCCTCACCTTTTTTGTGTTCATCGTGAAAACGGATGAATTTACTACCCGCAACAAAATTCAATGACCCTTATCCGTTTGAAGTCCACTAAAATATTTTTGTATCATGAAAACGTTTTCCTTATAATTTTTATTCTTCCCTTTATTTTTTCGTTGGTGGTAACAATGGCATCTCCTTTCCTCAAAACAGCTGATCAGTAACTATTATCTTGGCCTCATCCCACTACGTAATTCAAGTTGGGGGGCATTCGATAGCGACAAAAACCACAAGCGCCAACGCCGCAAGCGCCAGTCCGTAACCGCCAAACGAGAAAAGTCGCAAACGTCAAAGTTCGTATAGGTTAGGTCAAGTTAGGTTAGGTTTCTTTAGG
>Ga0058701_10003176_pt1 | contig 12888 bp, 10 predicted proteins | sample AgamicOrMae_FD_97039 | JGI IMG/M metagenome (GOLD analysis project Ga0058701, IMG submission 97039) | Agave microbial communities from Guanajuato, Mexico - Or.Ma.e | ecosystem: Host-associated > Plants > Phyllosphere > Phylloplane/Leaf | place: Guanajuato, Mexico | collected 2012-06-04
CTAGGGGGTGAATTCACGTTGGGGGTGGAACCCGATTTTCCAGGTTCAAGGGGTTGCAATGGTTTTTGCTGTACAGTGAGGAGCAAAAGTCGTGACCCCCCCTTGACCACTAAATGGCTTGTAGCTCTCAAACACTACGTGATACAGTAATCGTGCCGTGAACAATATTGTACATCTCGACGAAACGTACAATATTGTTTGCGGCACGATTACTGTATCACATAGTGTTTGAGAGCTACAAGCCATTTAATGGTCAGGGGGGGGTCACGACTTTTACTCCTCACTGTACAGCGCTTTGCTGCCGCTCTCCACCGATGTCGCAAAGCCTATACCGCTTACATCATGGCGTAGGAAAAGCTGCTAGGAAGTGAACGGCAGGCTTGACGCTGGTTACGCTTGCCTTAATTAAGCTAGATTAGGTTAAGGTACGAGCATTGGGCCTCACCTCGTGCCGCTTGGAAAGAAAAAGTGGAACCCAAAATCTTAAATTCCACCTCTCAAATTTACATCGTTGCGATTCAGTAGATTGGTTTCGGCGGAATAAAAGGTTACTTTTCCAAGGACACAAAGGGGGTGGTATTTTTAAAATAGGGCTTGCTACGCCCTATTTTAAAAATAGGAATCCAAGCAGCGGGCCTTTAAGGTCTGCAAGGCGGAGGGATAAGCCAGGGAGGGTTGGATGGCTTTGGCAGCAAGTCTGGTCGAGAACGGCTGGCCAAAACGTTTGGTGAAATCTAATTGCGGGAACGGTAAAAGTGGTGCACCAGTCTTGCGGTAGACCTGTTCAAAACCGATCGCCTGATCCGAAATCACGTTCCCTCTCTCTTCTTTGAGTCGATTCAACGGGGCGCTGCCGCACCGTACCGCTTGCGCAATTGTGTCCTTCTCACTCGCAGAGTCAGTGTGAGTAACTTGTTGTAAGCATTCTGATATGATTGCTGAACCCCGATACAAATCTTATGTAACTGAAGTTTCATACTCTTACGGCTGAAACATATTCTACAGTAACCTAGCCTTTATAATCCTTTCATCCCTAACCTCCTCTTATCTAACACAAATTTTCGCCTTGGTCGGTATCCTTAGTTTAAAAGCATTGTTTTGGAATGTTTAGAATCTCCAGCCTTGGAAGTTTTTTCGAGAAATTTTCGTCGCTTGTCAGTTAGAAAACATCCGTACCCTGTCCAATCTCGTTCAGAGCGTTTCCATTGGCCCTCTTCTATTTCCAGTTATCTTCCATTCCTGTATCTCTATTACTGAACGTTTGATTCATTTTGTCACCTGTTTCATTATGAAGAATAAGTAACAGCGCGATTCGTCAAATTCCCCATTCGACAAGGATATCCTTGGTTTCGCGGACAATGCTTCAATGATATTCGTGGGTAAGGTAGTATATCCGCGATGGCACGGATAATTTAATAAGGATATGTATGGTTCCACGGGTATTCCCGGCGAAAATTGTACGGTCGAAGCACGGACCGTTCGACCCGGGAGGGCTTGCAAGTCCATTAATTTTTAAGGCAATCTTTTAGCTCGTTCGGTCGCACTGTATAGTAATAAAGTCCTGGTGAAGCGGCTCGTCGCATCGCGATGGCTGGCTGCTTCTGCTCAACACAACTGGGACACGATCCGTCATTTGCCTTCCCCTTCTCTTTGCAAAGTACGCTTTTCCATAAATTAAGAGACCCAAGTCGTCTTACGACAGGTTTGGTTCCCGAGTGAACAAAGGATATGTCAGGTCTGGATCATTTGTCTTAGTCGCTGTAAAAGAGATAAGACAGCAGTTAACAAAGGATGATCGAAGTTGATGAAGGGTTCACCCGCGCCGCCAACATTTTATTTCTCTATCGGATAATTAAGACTTCCCAGAAAGAAAATGTGAATATCCGCTGAAGAATTGAGCCGAAGGGAAAGCCGCAATAGACCGGAGGAACGCTCACATTCTGTCCTAGTTGCTCTCGCAGGGAAATGCCATCTCACAATCAGGTTACAGGAATAAAACGTGGATAATCACTTTCAAAGTTGGGATTTCGTCTTCACCGATCAGTTTTAGAAAATAGCAAAACCTCCTTAATAGTCTGTCTTTTCCTTGTTTTTACGTGAGTTTTGAGGGGTTACAGTCTCGGTCACTTACTTCTCAGAGTTTGCCGCAGACGCTAGAAATCCTAAATGAATAAATAAGCGTCAAGATTTCGACCATAAAGCCGCGAAGGCAACGTAAAAACCGTACTTAATTATTTTTTTTTTGAAAATTACGTACTTCCAAAATAGCCAATTTCAAATCAACGATTGACGGTCGTAAAGAGGGCTTCGTTATATAATTTAAAAAATCGCAGAGAAAGTAATAACATCTGCGCATGGAATGTAACTAGGGAAAATTCTCGTCCCAAGAAAAGAAAAAAAAACCTTTTGCCCCACAAAGAAGAAACCCTGATCCGGGGTGGATGTTTTACGTTAGGCCTTTAGCAAGTAGAAAGATTAGTAAACACGTTACTGCGACCTTAATTGATTATATTATTGTTGGGCTAGGTTACGTTACTAGTCAAGTCCTCGACGATACTGTAAACGATGAAGAATCATTGCATTCGGACACGTTTCTTTAAAAGATTGGTCTCGGGTTAGACTGACGCGTGACGGGTTCTGTAAATGCTGTGTTCTTAATCTACGCCCAATAGATTCATCAATCTCTTGAGCTCATTTGCCGATATCGACCGCACGTCCAGTCCAATAATGACATCTGCGAAATGCCTCCAACACATTGGACTGCGATGGCTGCCGCAATTATCAGATACAAATAAATAGGTCAACAATCGAAGAACAACAAAAGTCAAGAGCAATCAGCCGCTCACGTGGCACCTCACTTAATCAATCATGTGGGTTGAACTGCGCAATTAAAATCCTTTTGTCGTCTCCTTCCGACGAGGAAGGGGAAATCCCGTTTCAGCTGAACTTGCCTGCCACACTTGGAGGCAAGAAAATGTTGCGCTACCTCGACTTCTAACTTATTAAAGGGATGTATGCACAACTTGAATTATTGAACCTAGATCGAGAAAACAACAAGAAACAGCCAACTTCCAGTCAAAAGCGGAATCCTGATGAACACGAACCACATTTATTGCCATCAGGAAAAGTCATCGGGATTAAGGAAACTTCCGAACAAGTCTGTCTTGGGTAGCTGTCATAAGCGCCAAAAACCACAAGCGCCAACGCCGAAAGCGCCAATCCGTAGCCACCAAACGAGAAAAGTCGCAAACGCCAAAGGTCTTAACCGCAATACTAACCTTACCTAACCTAAGTTAAGCTGACTTAACCTAACCTAACTTAACCTAACCTAACTTAGACTAACCTAACTTAGCTTGACCTAACCTACCCTATACGAACTTTGGTGTTTGCGACTTCTCTCGTTTGGCGGTTACGGACTGGCGCTTGCGGCGTTGGCGCTTGTGGTTTTTTGGCGCTGTGGAATGCCCCCCGTCTGTTTTCTCTTGGGATTAAGCATTTTTTGGTCTTTTTCAAAAAAGTAGCCTTGTAACCTGGCCAAACCTTGTATCACCTGAACGTATCTAACCATACCAATTCGTATTCTGAAAAACCTTAGGTAACTTACCAAAACCTCATCTCTCATAAACTCACCTTATTATTTCTATACACGTCAGATTTTGTACCTCAACGACAGATAACCTAACGTTAGTAGTTAACTTAAACATCATCTGCTTTGGGGCCTAACCAACCCTTTGATAGCAGCCAGAAACATTAAATAAATCATTTCTCCTTGTATCTAGAACCGCTTTAAAAACTTCCTATTGTTTATGTGTGTAAACATTTGGCTCAAAAAATCGCCTAACAGTCCTGAAATGCGAAGGTATTGTGGCGAATTTTATGACACGATCGCTACAAAAACTATTAAAAAGGCAATTTGGGCTCTGTGACCACTGTTTTGTTGGTACCCACCAAAACAGCTATTAATTTTCAGTGAGTCTAACGTGACATTCCCTTTGTTAGCCAAGAGAGATCATTTTTGCTTTAACCACACATTTACTTAAATATCAAGATGGGAAAAGGTATGGCGGTTTTTTAGCATAGTTCTAGTTCTAGTTCGATACGAGAACTGATCTCGCAGCCTATCCAGCATTGTGTGAAGGATAAAGATAACCTCAAAGTGGGAAGTTAAACATAACCTATCAGGTGGTAAGCTGATACGGTGCTTTTCCGAGTCAATGGGTACTGTTTCAGGGGCCTTATCTTCAGGAGTAGTAATGAATTTTCTTCAGGGAGAAAATGAAACACAGACGAGAAACGATCAGCGTGAAATTTCTCGCTTCATTAAGCATCGGCAGCCCCGAGATAAATCATCTCTTTACGTAACCTAACAAGATGTGCTGAGAAAAAAGAGGGGGGGAGGCCTTTCTTTCCACTTCAGATTTATTTTATTTAATTTTTTGTTTGATAACGGAATCTTTCATCGTAATTACTTCTCTTTGGGTGACAGGAAAAGGGACAGTCAGGTCTGGCCTGATTTCCGACGCTCTTTCCCTTCCGGAAGATGCTATTCTTAATTTGCTTCACTAAGCCCGATTTTTTTCTAAAAAGAGAAAAGAAAAAAGTATTTATGTGGCTTGATCAAAATCTATTCTCTTTTCTTCCGAAGTTTCTTTTTTTATATTAAAATGGATCTTATTTTATGCGCCAGAAGTAAACCGCACGTAATAAATTTCTAACCTTACATAATTAAAAGACTGATTTTAGGAGGAGATATTTTCATTCAGTGGAAACAACTTTGACCTTTTTCTTGACATATAAATAGTTTTAATTGCGATGTTTTGACATTTGTGTTTTGATCCGCGAAAGACATCAGGAACATCTTCTAGTCTAGACGCCCCGAATTTGAGCGAGCTTTGTAAGCTCTACAAGATCATCGCTCTCGTTCGCATCATTGTTTACCGGTATGTTAGATTAGGTTAGGTTGCACGTTTGACAGATGACCTCATTATTTCCGTAATCCCCGCGTGAATAACACGAGGTAAACCAATAAGGAAACAAGGGTGATGCTAACAAGTGGTCGTGCATCGCACTCCGAACATTGGCTCGTCATGGGCTAGCCGCAGACTGGCAATGGGCTAGCCGCAGACTGGCAATGGGCTGGGCTGGGCAAGGGCTGGGCATGGGCTGGGCATGGGCTGGTTATGGGCTGGGCATGGGCTGGGCACGGGCAGGGCACAGGCGAGAGTGTCGCTTGCCATGCTCGTAGTTGCGTCCCAGATGAACATACCATGCAGCGGCGGTGAATCGATACGGCACCATGCTGTGCCATCCACACAGCACCGCGCCGCTCAACGCCGCGCCAGACCCAGGCCACCAGCCTCTCGGCATTTCCCACTAACAACCTACCAAACGGTGCATTATAAATACCGCTGACACAGCGGTGCAGTACGCGGAATTCATTAGTCTATTGGGAGAAGCCGGCCGATTACACTGCCGCGCCACTTGACAACCGATCAGTTCAGTAACGTACCGCAGGGAACTGCCGAACGTGAAGGTGTTGCAATGACCGTTTGTCGTATTACTCGGGCTCGTACCACGTGACCCTGTTTGAGCTAGACCCTCTTCCCCCCGTGACGGTCCGTAGCATGAGCCTTGAGGCTATAGTGTCGATGCTTTGACCACCAGCGATTTTCTTAATAATAATGCAGCACATCTTGGATTTTAATTTTAACGGCAAATAATCGAGTTCACTTGATAGTGAAGTGTTAACTGGTACGGTTTTGTTTTCAAACTCTCCGAGAGGGCCAGACCCATCGCCAATATGTCACCTCATGCGTTCTACTATAGATTTCTTTTCGATAAATCTCAGAACAGGCCTACACCACCAAATACGTTCCCTTACTTCAGAAACAATAAGCAATGTTCATCAGACCCCATGTATATGTAATACCTATTCATTCACTTTAGAAACCACAAAGGAAATTGCGTATCACCTGGTGACACACTGGCAAGGTATATCCCGGTGACGGAAGGGTTGGGAACGGAGCAGAGGTTGCACGCTTTTGTCGACGCAGCGTCAATAGGGGGGAGGAAGGACTCTCCGGAGAGACGGAAAGCGGTGAGTGCCCTGACGAAGCCAAGAGGTGGCTCCACTTGAGCAATGCAGGGCTCCCGCTTTCAGAGAGCTGGCTGTCTATGAATTTGGGAAACAATATTTTAACGCTCTGTTCGCAGGCTTTGCCTTATGAGCCCTAGTATATGTTTTCTTTTGGGCCAACGGTTTCGATTACAGAGCATGACTTGATACTCGATATGATGGGGGGCATTCGATAGCGCCAAAAACCACAAGCGCCATCGTCGCAAGCGCCAGTCTGAACCGCCAAATGAGAAAAGTCGCAAACGCCAAAGTTCGTATAGGTTAGATTAGGTCAAGTTAGGTTAGGCTAAGTTAGGTTAGGTTGAGTTAGGCTAAGTTAGATTAGGTAAGGTTAGTATTGCGGTTAAGACCTTTGGCGTTTGCGATTTTTCTCGTTTGGCGGTTACGGACTGGCGCTTGCGGCGTTGGCGCTTATGACAGCTACCCGATATGATATCTAATCTATACTATCTTATTTCAATCTCATCAAACGGTACTTAACCGTAGAATATTTCCAAGTTGTTATCTTCAGAGGTAGTGACGACGTTTTTATTTAAAAGAGATATACAAAGGAAACAGCGCGTAGTATTTCGGTCGAATCCTAGTTTCTCTGAAAAATCGTGTCAGCAACGACTAAAGCCCTATTGACACGACTTTCAATGGCTAGGTTACAGGCGGGTTCGATTCCAATTTCGCTGCTTCCCTTACCGTTTTCGCTTCGAGAAAAATCGATGGATACTGTTTGTCCTAGCTTTCAATTCAGGCCCTTGACTTCCCATTTCCGTCTTTAAAAGTTTACATCGGAAGTAAAACAGTTCAGTTTATCCGCTAAGAATATCCAGGTTTAAAAGCAAACGTAGATCCCCACTGGCTTCACCTATTCTTCCTTATTTCCAAAACCTCTCCTCTTTAAAAAGTGACGTTCATTTTTTGGCATCTGGTCCTATTTTAAGATTTATTTTTAAAGAGATGAATGAGAAAATAGGGCTTGTAACTTATATCCAAAGATTGGACCAACAAAGATTAGATTTATAAAAATGACCTCAATTTTTCGGGAGTGGCTGCAGTCGCTAATGTTTGCACACAGCGTTGCAAAGTAATTAGCGAATGGCAATCAGTTCTCGAGCGACACATCCTTGAAATCAATCCCCCGATAGCCCTTCTCAGCCCATCGGAGTCGCTGCCGCAGACTCCGGGAACTTTGGGGGGGGGGGAGGCATTCGCTGCTCCCCCTCCCTTTCGCAGGGGCCCCCATCCATTCGAAAAACGCACTCCTACAAATTGAATGAACCTCTCCGAGAGAGAGAACAGGTAAACGGACGGAAATTCTAGGACAGCGTAGGGAAAGTGTTCTACAGCAAATAAATAACAAAATCTCAATTCCATTAAAGGGCAGAGGCAAAGATATCCATATCCGCCCACCGGAATCTTTTCTTAGATTGTTTTTGAACATTCTCACGCCACGCTTCCTTCACGCAATATAAGAGCCTGTTTCAAGACTTTTTCTCAGCTGTCAGATAAATTGCTTCTATTGAATATTAGCGTATTATTGAGTGATGGCGTTGGGTTTAGTGGGTTCAATTATGTTTAAGTTCGTTCAGATAGGTCGAACGTACTTGAATCTGATGAGCGGTTAAAAAGGAGGTTCCCCAGCTGATAGGCGACTTTTGTATTTATTTTAACCCACTACTGCCCAGCGATGCCATTCGGAAACATAAAATTTCATTTTAGAGGACCTTTCCAGTTCAGTAATTTCACAATTTAAAAAATATCACCCCTCTGGAAACCTGAAATTTAATAAATTAGGCATTTTTCAAAGCTTAAAATTTCGTATTTTGATGGAAAAAATCCTTCCAATTACTCTTAAGCTAAATTTCACTCCAAATACTTTGGGCTGTTATAGGTTAAACAAAAAGAAAATCTTGCTATTTCTCGTTTACAAGCTTCGTTTTCTGCCTCTTTTTCCATCCGCAGAGAGGAAAAAAATAAAAGTTTTAGGTGGTCCTGCCATCCTAACAATGAAAAGGGTGCCCTTATTTTTACCGAGAGATTTTTGCTTGCCATTTATCTAATTTTTGACCGATTTGCATGCGTTTCAGACGTTGGGAAATGTTATTCTACCGAAATATCCAATCGAAATTCGCCAATTTAAACGAAAAACTCGCCGACTCGAATAGTTACATTTTTTTCACGAGCGAATTATACTCGATGACTCATAGAAAGCCGACTTCGCAACTTCACCCTTACTTCCCAGATCACTAAAACAAGTCGGTCGAAAAATAAACAAATTAGCGAGCTTTTCCCTCGATTCCGATACTTATGAAGATAACCGACTGACACAGTGTGTTTAAGGTGCCCTTACTTCTCGCTTCGCTATCTCTCATCTCGGTTATCTACGGAGCCTCAGATTGTTTACTTCTCCACGACAGTAGCATTCTGCAGGGAAGTAAGCGGTATCAGACTTGGTATAGGAACAAGTGTCTTGTGACTTGCTCCACTAGGTCTAGGTAACAAAGGGTAAAGCACGAGGGGTAGGCGTTAGAAATTCAACTTTTGCGACTTAATTGTTAGTGCTTATTTCATCTCAGTAACAGGCTTCGGTTAAAACACGTCAGGCCTATCTCTTGGGACTCCTCGCTTCTTAATTGTGCGTGTTAATTACCGTCATAAGCCTCTTGTTTATCTGATCACGTTACGGTCGTCATGATGGCAACTACGTGATCTAAGCACTTTCCCTACGCGTATTTCATGAACGGCCCCAAACGTGCATCTATATGCATTTAAAAACACGCAAAAAATAGAAAATAAGATCGCGAAACATAAGTTGCTTTTCTCCCTTTATATCTCTTGTACCACCTTGAATTGTTGCTACACTTCTCGATTTACGGCATGGCGAACGCCTCTTTAAATTCGCATTAAGGCGAGAGTTCCCGACCCTGACATAAAACTAGATTGTAGACGAACTATTCCGAATCCCAGGGATTTTGTTTGATGCCAGCTACATCCGTTTCCGGTGGCATAAAAGAATACGCTTGTTCACGTGGATTCCTTACAATGCCACGCTTCCTGCTGCGTGACTTCAATTTCACCTGGTAAAGAAAAGATGAATGTATCCTCATTTTTATCATCAGGTCTACCTGTATGAGAAATTTCAATCACAAACAGTGGGGCTGGAAAGAGGGCAAAGGTTGTAACCATGTTATTTTCAGTTCTACACTATTGCGGCTTGTTGTGGATCTTTTTTTACTTGAACAACGTTACTACTCTTTTCTTGAAGAAACATGTTGGGAGAGCTGCTCGACACCAATACAAATCTAATAATGTGTAGAAATAATATTCAAATGCACTTTTATGCAACTACGCATCCAACCCAACTACACTAAGTTTCAAATGTTTCTACATATATTTCTCATTTTAAAAACTTAATAAAAAAATAGCGCGTTTTGTTTTGATTAGTTCATCAAATTTTTTCGCTAGCCTATTTGTTTTTTTTTAAGAGGAAAGATAACGGTAACACCCATTATAGATAGGCGTATCGCAAATAATTTTTTTTCTAATTTTTTTTTGAATTGAGTTATAATAGCTACGCATTGCAGGGACAATAAGTTCGAGAGAAGTTCCTTTGGGCATAATCGTTTTTCAGCGGAAGGCAAGGCATTGTCAAAATAATGTATTGAGAGTAATACAGGAGCTCGCATGACTTCGCTGGTATGCCCATGAGACGCTAAATATTCATACCTTGTTCGAGAACAAATATATCAGGGCATCTGCACAGACCCAATGACAGCAAACGGTCCCCCGTAACTTTAGGTAAACTGTCATAGTTACTGGGTCAGTCTATTTAAATAATTTTGTTGCCAGCACTAGCCACAACTTTTCGTATTTATGATCTGCCTGAAGGAGTCTGCACCACCTGTAGTCTACACATAGCTTCTCCCAGACAAAGCTTCAACTTTGTATAGCTTGTAAAGTTTTGGAACATAGAAAGCATAACCACAACGTTGCTTAAGCTCATATTACCTAGCCTTATACGGTATATTCTTATGTACCCCACTCTTACCCAGCCTGACGGTACCGATACTTAACTTTAGCAATATACCCTGATATGATCCCTCCAATAAAAAAAAACGAACAAGTGAAAGGGCGTATTTCAAAAATCAATCAATTGAAAAAGTACGTTTGAAAAAAAAGGATCCACTGCAATGTATACACAGTAAAAACAACCCCTCTTTTTTGGGAATGCTATACCTGTTTTGGGTGTGAAACCAAAACGGGGGTAGTACGTATTTTGGTTATTTTTCAAGATGGGCCGATGTTCAGCCATATCATTCAAAAGGTCTCAACGAGAGCTTACCATTGATGTGGCTGAACATAGGTCTATGTAGAAAAATTACCAAAATACGCACTACCCCCGTTTTGGTTTCATACCCAAAACAGATATAGCATTCCCCAAAACGAATGAATGTGAATGAATATCCGTTGATCGGTTTCCCAAATGAACGCTTTCACTTGATCGATTTTTGAAACTCGCATTTGTACCTGATCGATTCTTCATTGGAGGGATCAAATAGCGAACTAGAGTTTAACTTTAGAAACACGTTAAAAAATACCATTTTTTAAAAGGTACCAGATCTAACAGTAAGCACTCGATTTCTGCCCCCAACAACAACTCATGAGCTAATAAGGCCAGCTTGTCCCAATCTTCCGATGGAAGAGCAATGAAGGTCGCACTTTTCGCACCAACAATGGGAAAGGGTTCCTAAGTGAGTCGCTGGATCTATTGTTGGCTTCTATAAAAGAGCCGCCGGTCACATTTTTGCAATTTCCGTCGATTGTTGCTAATAGCGGGGACTTTGAACGTGATAGGACTTCATGATCACAGACAGTAAGCTGAAAAAAAATTTAAAAAAGTACGATCCGAAGAAAGGCCGTTGGCTGGCCACCAAAAAAATTTGGCTGCTCCGCCAAGATGCGCTCGCGCCCTGCAGGCGAGTTTGCAGCTTTGTAATTTGATCAAACTGCGAGGTCTTTTACGACCGCGAGATGAAACTAAATTGTCGGCTGGTTTTAACGTACTTCGTTTTCAAACGTGTTTTTTCTGTAACTCTGATCTTTTATTCGATGGAAAACCTTGGAAAACAAGTTTTATATGGGTAGAGCCCTACATCTCGTACAGGTTTAATTTTTTTAAAAGCTTGTGTCTCATATTGGGATTGACTGTTTTGAATCAACTGATTTGCCTTTATCTTGAGAGAGTGTTGCTTCTGAGGCAAATTTCATCTGTTGCTTGTCTATGAGCTTCCTAACGTAACCTTGGTTACCGAACTTGACAGTCGATTAGCTGGATGCCCTCTTTAGAAAATTCGTACTTCTGAATAGTCTCGTATGACAAGAGGCTTAGAGTCTGCCAAACGACATGCCATAGCAAACAAGAGAGGCAAAAGGCGTCTGACGAAAACCTAAAATACGCGGTTGTTTTGACCACAATGAAGTTAAAAAATCGGGGTAGCTGTCATAAGCGCCAAAAACCACAAGCGCCAACGCCGCGAGCGCCAATCCGTAACCGCCAAACGAGGAAAGTCGCAAACGCCAAAGGTCTTAACCGCAATACTAACCTTGCCTAACCTAACTTAACCTCACTTAACCTAACCTAACTTGACCTAACCTAACCTATACGAACTTTGGCATTTGCGACTTTTCTCGTTTGGTGTTTACGGACTGGCGCTTGCGGCGTTGGCGCTTGTGGTTTTTGGCGCTATCGAATGCCCCCCAAAAATCGAACCAGTGGAACACAAGAGGCAGGAAATGATGAAGCTAAATATTACATTTTATCTCTGCCAATAGCAGAGTTTGATATTGCTTCAATATGACTCAAACCCATGACTTTTAAAATCAACAAACATTCCTGATCATCACCACAGAACTTCTACTCTGTTTCTGAATATTTAGTGACATTTTTTCCCCAGGAACGAAATGCCATGAGCCAGGAGGCCTCACACGCTTTCGTTCATGGCTCAGTTAGCGTGAAATACGAAATGTCGCATAGCATGTCCCATAGATGCCCTTCCTCTGCCCTCATTTGGTCCTAAATGCGCCGAGCGCATCCACTTTCCGTTTTATGTGCTCAACTTTAGCCTCACTTTCCAGCAAATAAAAACGCTTGTCGGGTAAATAAGATACATCATTTGTTTTAACTTGCCGACAATGTTGACTTTGGTTTGATTTCCTGAGGGCCTTGCCCCGCTTAGCTCAGTGATAAAAGTTGGAGAACAAAAGGTGCGAAATGGGATCTTTGAGATTTAGAATGTACGAGATTTAATTTCATGGAGGTCATGGCTTGACCTTAAAGTTAGTTCCTTGCCTGTGGAACTAATTTATGAACGCAGTGATTACGATAATGCCAACTCTCCTAGGCCGACACTGCTTGCTAAATCGAACTTCATACCGAAGTTATAATCGCGTGAGAGAGAAAAGGGTCGCCTTACACGTGCTGAGAATGAGCGCTTGAAAACTATTTTTCTGGACTTTATTTATGGGAAGACGAAAGGAAAGGTAATCGATTTTATTACTATTTTATTTATTGCGCAAATGTTAGAATTGCATACGCAGGTCTAGCGAGTTGTAAGCATAACCTAAGTTGGACAGAGAATAAAGTTCGTTTCGAATGAGTCTTGCATGCCTTGTCGAAGAGAATCGCTTTTTTTCGCTTTTTTTCGCTTTTTTTTCTTGAAATATGTTTTCGAATAGTCCTTTCAGGACCCACATTCAGACAG
>Ga0058701_10003177_pt1 | contig 12888 bp, 7 predicted proteins | sample AgamicOrMae_FD_97039 | JGI IMG/M metagenome (GOLD analysis project Ga0058701, IMG submission 97039) | Agave microbial communities from Guanajuato, Mexico - Or.Ma.e | ecosystem: Host-associated > Plants > Phyllosphere > Phylloplane/Leaf | place: Guanajuato, Mexico | collected 2012-06-04
GGTTCAGGTAACCTATCGGGATTACCTGACGGTATTACCGGACGGGATGACCAGGTGGGATTACGAAGGCCGGCGGCAGACGGAATGGCGATGGCAGGCCGCTCAGAGTGGAAACCGTTGACAGGACAATTAGTGAGAGCGACAATTTCCCGGGCGCCGCCGCCATCCGCTGTCCGCCTGCCGCCGCCTGCCGCAGTCGCGCGTTGCGGCGCGGTGCGTCCACCTCTCCGATTGCCCCGTGACAGCTCAGGCCAGGCCGCAATAAATGGCAAAGCTGCACTTGCCAGCCGCTCTGCCGCGCAGATCAACCGAGCCTCCAACTAATTACATCTCAAAACGACACCCACTTCAATCGGACTCGCTGGGAGTTTGAACGGTTCAATTTTTCGCGCCTGTCGTCACCAAACTGGGGCGAGTGTCACAAGAAACGCAAGGCCTGCCCAAACCTAACCTAATCTTACGTAACCTAACCTCACCTAACTTGACCTAACCTTAACTAACCTCACCTTACCGTACCAAACCTAACCATACCTAGTCTCACCTAAAAAATACCTAAACATACACTGTTAAAACGAAATCTTTGAATTTTCAAATCTGGTGATTGGAATTTTTATTCACTTCCCGGTCAAAAAATTTCAAAATACTTTTCTTGTAAATTTTCAAAAAAGTTACTTAATTTTCAAATTCGGCTTTGAAAATACGTAACTTTTTGGAAAATTCGCAAGCAAAGTATTTTGAAATTTCATAACCGGGAAGTGAATAAAAATTCCAATCACCAGATTTGAAAATTCAAAGATTTCGTTTTAACAGTGTACCCAACCTTACCTGAAAATACCTAACCGAGCTTAACCTAGTTTTAAAAATAATTGCTTTGATTACATGTATCAAAAACCTTGTCTTGGAGATCAGAAATTGACAAGAGAAAAAAGTTGAGCGGAACTATCAAGCCCTAAGCCCTTCTCTGAGAGGAGGAAGGGCTTATAAAACACCTTGTATCATTAAGAAAATACGTTCCCATTCTTTTATTGATTGTTTTGCAGAATGTGTTTTTTTAATTTTAATTTCATTGATCGCATGGTCACATTTTAATAAATTAACTCTCAACTGCTTTTACCCAAAAATACTCAATTCCATAAATGTTCTTTGGGAAAACATCGCATTATTGTCTTTGAATCAAAGGGTAAATATTTTGCTGTTCCTTATAATCAATAGGTAAAGTTCGCAATGAAATTCAGAGCATCTCTTTTTGACGTTGTCAGATGTGCTTCATTTGAAAGATAATCAAAACTTTTATTATGCATCATCAATAACATTGTGGTGAGATCTCTCTAAAGTACTTTAAAAAAGGAAAATGTATTTTCTTAACGCCTCAACACAGGGGTTACATGGTTTGACCTAACCTCCGAAGGCAAAGAAACCTTACAAGCAAACGACACCAACCCTAACAACAAATCCCGAAAAATTACCCAAACAATCTATCCATTTCGCAACCGGTGGCAAAGTCGCAAACAAAGGAGTGAGTTAACCGAAGCAAAGTTGTTATTTTTGATCGGCACAAGCATGACAGCCTTTTTGTAGAGTAGAGGGCGGAAAGTCAAGGGTCGCACCCTTAGGACTAGTTCAGTTTGCACGCGACGTGACGTGACGTAACGCAACGTAACGCTCCGTATTTGTGTCCCTTTACGATCCGTGGACGCTCTTTTCAATTGTGCAAGTGGGAACACTAAGAGAGCGCCGCTCCCTTGCGGCGCCGTTTGCGGTAAGCGGACTTCTCATAAAAGGCTGCCTTCTGCGAATAAAACGTCTCAAATATGGATTCTGGCATCTTGAACTTTCCCACCTCTGAAAACCGGATGTACGCCCGTTTCTACAGATCTCTTGGAAACACTCCGAAAATATTGTGCGGATTAACAACATTATAATGGACCATTAACCGATTTGTGCCCAGAGGAAGTTTGAAAAAAAATAATTTAAGGGAATAATCAAAACGTTAGGGGTTAAAATTTTGCAAAATCGTGTCTTTGGAATGATCAAATTTTTTATTTAAGCTAATTTAGAGTTACCTTTTAACTTAAAATAAGTGATATATGGGAGAATTTTGCATAAAGATTGATATTTTTGATGGGTCGATAACAGCCCAGTGGGCAAAAATCGGTTAAGAAAGGTTGCGGTATACTTCCATCTAGGTTAGATTTAGATAACACTGGCACCTTCAAAATAAAAAGGGGGCGGGAACACCTGTTTTAGGGAGTTCTTTCCTATTTTGGGTGTCAAAATAAAAGGCACTGTACGTATTTTGATTTCGTTTCAAGATAGACCTCATCAGCCATTTCAAAAGATCTTGGCGAGAGCTTTTCCATTTGTGGCTGAACATAGGCCTATCTTGAAAAATTACCGAAGTAAAGACTACCCCCGTTTTACATTTACCCCCAAAACAGATCCGAGTAACTTTCTAAAACAGATGTTACGTTTCTACTGTGCTGTACCTAGGTTAAGGTTAACTTAAGTTGTATCAAGTGTGTTAAGCCTCGTTCCGCTATTTCGTCAATGTTCTTTTCAATACTCCCTGGTGCAAATATAGCATAGCAAGGGATATGGGAACCACCCGCCAAAAAAAATATTAGAAGCGGAGCGAACAGTCTTGCAAAAAGTGTGTCTCATTTCTCATGCTGAATTTTTCATTACTTCCGTCGTCGGCACAATAATCTCCGACTAACTTTTGATCCAATAAAATGGATCGCGTCGGTTTCGCCAGAAAGAGACCACCGTGCAGGGCTATGCGCTCTGTGCCGCCGTGCCGCCGCCGCCGCGTCGATCGGGGTGGCCGTGGAGCTATGCCGCGCTGCGCCGTGCGCCGTTAATTCGGGCACGCGTCCACCAGGGGGCGCGACAGGCGCGCGGCTTCCTTTGATAAAAAGCACCCTGCGATGCACCCATAAGGCTCCCTACAAAGGTGCACACCGCCTATGGCCTTTGAAACTTCGCTACGACAACCTACGGGTGTAAACATGGTGAGAATAAATATTGGTGTCCTGTCCTATCCGGCTCCTAATTAAGGGATTTCGGAGAGGGCTTGGTCGCAGTTCCCGATCGCGGAATCCATCTTTGTGAACGCACCCGCGTGATCTAATGTCATTAATATCAGACGGGAGGGCTGTAAATACATAATTACGTAAATTAAATTACGCGACTGTAGCGTATGCCTAATCATTACTGTACACTGGAAAATTTAGGTGACATTTCCTTATTCTACTATAATGTGAAACCGTTTGTCAGACAGACGAGCCGAACGAAAAATCTGTTTAAAGTTTTTACCTGTTTCGGGTGTGAAAATAAAACGGGGGTGGAGGTAGCACGTATTTTGATTATTTTTTCAAGTTATCCCTATGTTCAGCCACATTAATTGACAGCTCTCGCCGAGACCTTTTGAACCATGTGGCTGAACATGTAAGACGCTCTTGAAAACTAATCAAAATACGTACTACTGTATCCCCGTTTTATTTTCACTTACAAAACAGGTATGATCTCCCTGAAACGCGTGTTCCGATTCTATTATGTAATTTGGCGGTCAGCTGACCTAATCTTTCTTCTCCGCGGCAGTTACTTCCACCGAGTAATGAACATCAGGGATAGGAACAACGGAGCAACAACGGACGCAAAACATAAAAGTAACAATATCCTACACTAGGTTAACATGACCTACACGGTTGTTTTTAATCCTCTTATGGTAATAATGAAGTTAACAATGCAGCCCCAAATTTCCCGTGGCGAGAATGCGGAGATATCGTTCCAAAGCAGGCACTAACTGAGCAATTCTTTCTGCAAGTCCTACGGGATGCCCCCCTCGAAGAGGCCATCTTAAGCGGAGGTGGTCCACTTGGCGGCCCATTTAGAACCGAAACTTTTCTAGAGAATAATGGCAGTCTTTATTCCATCGGAAAGCACGACGAAAACTTTTTGGGAGATCCCTCACGATTATATTAGTTAAGATGGAAAGGCGGTATTGAACCAGTGACATCCATGCTGCCAACTCTGGTCACGCCTTCCCTGTTCATTCCATCACATTTCTCTTTGTTTCCACAGGCACAAAAGTTTTGTGGGTATTATTATTTGAACGTTGTGAGGATTGGGGACAGTTTGTTCGGCATCTTGAACTTCGAGATAAAAATCGACACAGTCACGACTCAGATGACGATATTTTAGAAAAGGGAAATTCGTGAAGGGAGAAATGAACTGGAGTCAGCATGCGTACCAACTGGAAAGAATTCCTCTCCTCTATATATGTATTCCACCAACTTCCGCACTCTGTCACTGATTCCTGAACTTATATAAAGTTATAAAAAACAAGTTACCAGTTTACGACTTTTTTAACACTATGTCGATTTAAACGCTTCGATATCCCAAAAGTTTTCGTAGTTGCATGTTTACGTTAATTTAACACATAACCCTAGCTTGATAAATGAACATTCATGAAGACCATAAAAAAATCATTGCACTACATTGAAACTAACCTATTTTTCCGGTCTCCATGCAGATAATACTCGGAAATTAAACGGATGTTTCAGCACAAAGGAAAGTTTTCTGATTCATCCAAAATTGCGTGCCAAAACGAGCTTCATAAGGCCGTCGCATTCTATTGTACGCTGCGCTGTCCAATCGACGCTTTTTGTTTTTAGAGTTTGCCGCGATTTTATTAATCATTTCGCTTAAAAAACGTTGAGAACTAAGTTGGCAGCTACGACCTTTAGACAACAATGCTAACAATGCCGCTATACGCACACGTGTCACTGCATCCACGCTATCCACGCGGAATGCACCGATGCAGCTGGGTCCGCAGGTGCAACACTTACGCAACAACAAAAAATGCACCAGAAATCGCCCGCAATTTCCGCGTATTGCACTGAGTTATATCAAATGCCAAATAGTTACAAAATAATTACTTGATTCTCCCACGTCTATTTCAGAGCTCAACCCATTACACGCAAAAAAAAAAATAGAAGACAATTTTTATTTGGTTACCATTAATAAAAAAGTTTTAATCGTGACAAGTAAATAGTAAAGGTGACAAAAATTATTGATATTTCAACAGATACAGTTGTAACCTTTATAAGAACAAAGCACGATGGAGTGTCACAGATATTTGTTACTGCGACAGAGTCATTTTTTTGCGTATTTTCTGACAGAAAAAAAAGTGGGCAAAAACTATTCAGTATGGCTCGTTTCAGAAACCTTTTGCCTTAAAGATGAAGCCATTACCTTATGCTTCATATAGTATGGCTTTAGATGTGAAAACCAAACGCGTCTGTATCAAGAGGTAACGTCTTGATAAAAATCTGTACACCGGATATCATATCAGCAAGGATATCAGCCGGATATCAGAGGTCCATTAAACGGATGTAAAGAGAAAATTTACCAGATTTCAATTAAGTCTGACATACTGTATTTTAGCAGAATATCAAAAATATGTGCTGCTTCTATCTGGATCCGATAACCAGTGGACTATTGTCAAAGAGTAGTAAACTTGAGAAATCGCTAAAAACAGCCTGGTTTCGATCGAATCCAAGAGCCGGTTATCAAGGATATGAACCGGATATCAGCCGGATATCAATGTCTTTTGTACACCAGATATCATATGAGTTGTCTCCCCTTCTGTATTCAGTATTTCGTATGGTTTGGTGCGTTTTGAATATTAATAGCTTTCACCCAAAGAAGGGCTTGGATAAGGCAAATCTAACTTGGCTTAAGCCTCGCTCCGCTATTTCTTCACACGGCTATTACCAAGCTTGATGCCGCTCCCTTTTCGAGGCAGTTCCAGCCGCGCTTGCAAGCAAGGCTTGGCAAACCGTTCGTTTGATTTAAGTTAGGCAAGTCACATGCCCCGTGCCTCGCTCTACTGCCACACCGCTTGTCTGAGCGACGAAAGGTGGACACAAGGTGTAGAATGCGACCTGGAAAATTTAGAGTGCGATACCATCATCCCACCTGTGGCAAGTAAAGACGAACCACCTGGCCTATGGGTTCAGTCATCGCGGGAAAACGTGATTTTTACCTTAAGTCGCTGCTTTTCACGGTCACGTACAACGATCCAGACTTTTATGCTACGCATCCCTCCAACCAATATTCCACCGGGAGAGAAAAAAAAAGAAAAAAAAGAAAAAGTGTCAATCGGCTCTTCTACCCCAAAAAAGAAAATCCAACGGAGTCGAGAACAGCTGTCAAGTAGCTCAGCAGTTTTTTACTCCGCACTGCGCGAAGCTTTTTTTCCATTAAAATAGAGAAAATAGAAGCTGAAGGAACGAAAAAATATCTAATGCTTAACAAAAATTGAGGTCCAATATGAAAAACCGCTGTTCACCAAGAAAAATCTGGTCTTCTCTTGAGGTTATTCCAATCGACGAGACACGAAAAAAAAGGAAATAAAGTATTTACTGCGTTAGAGAATTTACTTCTTTTTCTATTAGCTATGCAGAATCTATCCTACTACATGAAAATATTTGTGCTGCAACCAAAGCTCAAAATTTATAGCTGACTTTAGAGAATGCATTTTTAAAGAATTTTTAAAACTCTTTTTAAACGACTTTTAAGAAATTTGAACAAAAAACTTCCTTGGCTATTTTTCACAACAGCAAATAAAGGAGTTAACTGGTTTGGCAATATTCTCAGCATAATAATGAAATTTTAAAAGATACGTAAGGAACACAAGAAGTTTCATGAAAAGGCCTTTCAGACCTCGCCACAATAAAATTATGGCATATTTTTTGTTTGAGATGAAAAGAGTTATCGCTTTAAGAAAATTTTTGCAGTTTGAAAGAATTACATTTTATAAGAAGTATTCTATCGAGGGATATGCGACTTGCTTCAAGGTCTTGGAAATGGCTTTATCACAACTGCTCCATTTTTTTAAATGGTTTGCATTTCAAGTTTTTTTTTTTTTTAAGCCTTACTGAGTTGTTTTACATTTAAAATATTGACCAAAAATGCTGAGTGTTATCCTCCTGTTAAAAACTTTTTCAGTACCCTCGCTATTTTCATGATGAGATCAATTCAGAACTTCCGTTTAACAAAGCCTCAAATAACCCTAGTTGAATGAAAAGTCGTCGCCGCACCGCTGCCTCTCGTCGATTACGGTCTGCAGCATCAAAGAAAAATAAAGAAAAGAAGAGGAAGACTTGGACCTTGCGGTTTTCGTGAGGGCAGTAATTCAGACCAGTCTGAATCATAATGCCAGCTACCTGCCGCCTGCTGCTGCATTTATTTTAAATATCCCGCGCAACACCAAGATCTTTTATTAGTTCACTACATCAAAATTTTCATTAATTTTCTACTCCGTGTGTTAAAACCGGGGCTAATGTTTCCTTACATTACGAGGATAAACTATTCGACAGCGTATGTTAGGACATGGTGATTTTGTTTTCGTCCTCTGCAGTGTGACTCGTTCCTCTGTACTGATTGTTTGAGAAGATATTTAATACAACGACGTAGAAACTGAAACCTCGGAAATTTACGGTGCATCCCATATATTAGTTGGACATAACGACACTCGGCAGGCGCTGCAAGGATATCAGACATTTCGTGTTTTGGTCGATGACATCGCGACAAGGTTATCGTCTTTGGAAAACATGCGAAGATATGCAATAGCCAAGACGGGGAGGTCGGAAGGAGTCAAACAGCTGGATCTTCCCACATGGCCAAAGTAACTGCATGCCGTGTTTACGGTACACTTGGGGACAAAAGTTGGTTTGGCGACAAAAGCCCTCTTTATTGACTGTCATCACAAAACTTTGAGCTTCACCCCTAATCATAATGTTTCTTCTCAAAATTTCACGGCCACAAAGCAAGCGTTTGGAAATATTGGGAGAATCGCAGAGAACGACGACACCCACACGAGGAAAGAGATTCACGAAAACGCGGCCGCCTCGTCATGAAGCACAACACCCTGGCGATTGACTAACCAAATCTTGCGTAAGATAACGTCACATTTTTCTTGCGAGGACGGACAATTTTTATCGATTCAAAATACATCTTTATTCTAAATTACGGATTCGGCATAAAAGAGATGTAGAATTTGAGCTAAGATTTTTAAAACTGAACGTGGAATGTTCGATGAAGGTGCCCCACCTAACGCTACACACATTTGGGATATACTTATAGCCCAAAGAGGTATATTTCACTGTTAAATTTACAAGATCAAGAAAAATCCCCTAAAACACTGAATTTTGACAGGAAAATGACTTACATAAGCAACTGTTTGTACTTTTAAAAATCAAAATAAAATTTATTTGAAAAGAATACATGTTAAAAATTCTTCTCTGGTCAATTTTTTTAGTAGGATTTCTTGATGCATTTTATAACTTCAGGTGAGGGTGGATAGTTTGCATTGGCGAGGCTTAAGTCTTCGGTCACAACTTGCTACCGATTCGGTCAGCTTTGTGACGAAAGAGTGAAACGCACTAGGGAATGCAAGGTTTAAAATCTACGATGGAGGCAGGAATTACAAGAATGGGCTGTTTCCTTCCCAAAAGGTCGGCAGAAGTGTATTCTTGCCCAATTTTCATTGGAAGGTGACCCTTATAGTCAGCAAAATAATGGTGATTCCATCATCTATCTAATTTGCATTGTCGTGGAATCACCCAATTAATTAAGGCTGCATCAATCTATGGAGGAAACTTAGGCCGGTCTTTGGCGGCTCATGTCAGTTTGGGGAAGTAATGCACAGGCTTTTGGCAAAACCATCTGTAATTAGCGTTCGATCCGAAAAGTGAAATGCACCAATTACGGCGGGAATTTTGATTGGAACGGTGCGAAGTGCCCGAATTGGGACCTTCTTGGGTGACTCACAATGATTTATAGGAAGCCGTTGGCTCGGTATGCTTCGGCGAGGAGCGGTGGAGCGGCACTCGAAATTGGTACATAGGTACCATACCTGTCGGACGGGTAATGACTTTTAATAAGCGGTTCACATGATTGAAAACAATAAGATTCGCTTTATGGGAATCTGCTTTCGCCGGGTGTCATAGTGGAAGTCCGCAAGTCACCATGTACGTGAACATCCTCTTCTAAGTCACCACCTTGCTCATCATCGTCTCAATCATCATGTCCTTGAACATCCCCATCTCTGTCATATTGTCCTTTGTCTTTATGTTATCACAGCCTCACCATGATTATCTTCTACATTTACGTGTTCTTAGTCATCTTATTGGTAACCATCTTCTTGGTTAACTTGTTCTTGTTATCAACTAGGCCATCATTTATGTCTGTTGTCAAATTTTCCTTTGTCTAATTGTTCTTGATCAACATCTTCTAGATCATCAACACCATCACCATCTGTGTAGTTGGTTATATTGGTCATCATCTCCCTAGTTAACTTGTTCATGTCACTCCTTGCGGTCATCATCTTCTTTGTCATGTTCTCCTTTGTCATGTCCTTGGTCAGCATCTTCTAGACCACCAATGCCTTCATTACCACCGCTTCGTGATCTTCCTACATCTGAAAACTCTTAATAAACATTTTCTCAATATCTTCGGATTCTCCTCAGTATCTTCGCCATCTCTTCAATACTTCATATGGCATATCATTTGTATCATCTTAAACGGTATTTCATCATAATACATGTTAATAAGAAGCCAGAGACTTTTGTATGCGACTGTACCCCAAAATGATGACCCGGCTTTTCAGGGCGAAGCCCTCACTGTGCCACAGTGATCATAATACTGTCAGTCAGACAACGAAAACAAAGACCTCGTTACGTAATTCTTGGCATTGCAACGTACGCAGCTCGTGATGAGTCTCTTGCTTAGAATTGCCACGTTCCTCACCTCAGTTATTACCTATTAAGTGCCAATAACCGTAGGCTATTGCTATTACCGGCTCAATAGCTAATTAGAGCGGGGTGCCATGTTGAATGCCTTTACAAGCTCTCCCCACCACTTTCGCTGATCGTCTTTTTCTTAATTATTATCGTAATTAACCTTATGCAATTGCAGTAAAAAGAAATGAACTTTCCCCATCCAAAAAAAAAAATGTCCAACAGGCAACTACTTTAAAAAGTTACAATGCTGGTATTCGATGTAACAAATTAAGAATTTTATCAGACAGTTTATGCGGAAAAAGTTTCTTTTAAATCCACTGATCAACACACACAAAAAATAAACCCTTGCGTTATCTTGATTTGTCCATTGACGGAAGCATTTTTTAAGGTGCTAGCCTACCCCAAACAATTTCGAAACCAGAGATACTTGAGTAAGATTTCTGTGAAATAATTCCTTACTGTTCAAATTTCGTTTTTATATATTTTTTATTTTCCCTCTTGAACTTCAATAAGTTGAGGTTTAAAATTAGCTGTTTGTGTCAAAAAGTCTAAATAATGTCTCAGTACAAAGGACTGAAAGCCTATCGGATGTATCAGACATTGCACCGGGTAAAGACTAAAATGTTTCACAAACTTGATCAATAACAGGGAATTGACCTTAATCATAGTATTGATTACGAGGTTGGGATAATTTACTGGTTCAAAATCAATTCTCGTAAGTGATGTTTTACATTCCATAGCTCCTACATATGTTTCAAGTCTCTGCTCCCCACTTTTTTCAGGCAGCATACACTCTTCATAATAACCAGTGAAAGGTCACTGGTTATCCAGTGACCCAGGTGTCACTTGAAAATTCAGTGGAATCCTACTGGAAATTCAGTGAAATTCCACTGGAAACCAGTGAAAATTTACTGGAAACCAGTTAAACTTCACTGAATGACCAGTGCCACGGCACTGAAATTCTCAGTTGCACCTGGGTCAGTGTAGTTTGCTAAGCGTGTAACTACTACGATATGATTGTTTTCTCAGAGTGCTTTTTACTTAAAGTCACATTCCTAGGATCAAGTTCCTGAACATTTTCCCCCAACTAACAAGCCTGCAGTAAACGATTAGATTGGTAAAAACATTATCCTATTGAGTTCCGATACAGAGAAGTAACTTGCCTTTCCGCGGGGAAGCTTTTGGGTGCGACTCCAAGACGTAGCAATGTTTGTTCCAAAGAGTTAATAGAGTTTTCAGCTGGATTAACTTGATGATACGAGGACAATCCGCACTGGTCTCAAGAAAGCGACAAATCAGTCCCCTTTGTCAATAAGCCGCAACCGGTACGAAACGGGCCGGGCCCTTCACTTGGGCGGAAGTCGAGATGTGCCCTCCTATTTTTAGTTTTCACTGAGACGCCTCCGTGTCTCTTTTTTCGAGTAAACCTTCCTTTCATGTTTGTCGAGATTGGCAACGCGACAGGCGAGGCTCAACACAGGCGTCTTCCTCCCTCGTTTTCCGAATACAGAACACCCTGGAAATGTCGTCGCAAGACCCTCTCGCACAAAATACATGCCGATAGTCTGCGATGTAGAAACGTGTAGACACGCACAAGTCCATGTCTCAGGGTAGCAAAGATTTTGGACTTGTCAGATTAGAGGTTTTGAAGTGGGTTGGGTCTGGCTTACGGAGTCAGATGCGGGGAAAGGTTGCTGTTTTCCGAGTAAAAGTTCCTTCTTTGGTACGCATCAAAGCTCTTGGGGGTAAGTAGATTTACGTTAGAGCGTGGTGCAAGGTTCTAAGTGAGATGAGGTGAGGCTAAAGGTGAGGTTAGGGAAGAGGTTTGCGTTAGGTTTTCATGTTGGATCAGGGATAAAGATATTAGACCAACATATCCATAGAGAAACATTCGGTTACTTAAGGAGGATTCCTTAAGAGGGCGTAGCCTTTACTTCTTTGCGTCTTGGTTTATAGGTAGGACGAGATTAACTACATGCAGAGATTAGGTAGAGCATACATGCAGCACACACTGATGTCATCATCCAAAAGGTGGAATTTTGAGAAGGTGTCCGACCTACCCGGCCGCCCAGCAGAAGTACCACGCTGCAACCATCACCGCAAACGTAATCCTCTTCTTCACGATCTGGAACAGAAACGATATTTTATGGCCAACGTCCCACATATATAATATCCACGCAAAGGATGAAAACGCAGCGCTACGTGAAACATAAGTCTATGAAGTACGTGTGTGAAGGATTCACACGAACACGATCCAATATTCACAAACGACTTTCTCTAGCAAAACCTATAAAATCCGGAACAATCCGATGTGCCGCTGAAGACGTTTATACAACACCCATTTTTGTAAATCCTACCTTCTGTGGAGTGAACTCACTTCGTGATGATTCGGTAGCCACTCCGTTCCACCAAAAATCGTCTAGTTAACTGATTTTTCACAGGCTTTGCCACCAGCAAAAACAAAACACCTGTTTGAAGGAGTTCACCCAAGTTTTTGGCGTGCAAATAAAACGGGATGGCAGGTATTTTGATTATTTTTAAGATAAACTTACGTTCAGCCACATCAATGGAAAGCTGTCGTCGAAACCTTTTGAATTAAATGGCTGAACAGACGGCTATATTGAAAAATTAGACAAAATGCGCACTTTCCCCCTGTTATATTCACGCCCAAAACAGGTAAGAACTCCCTATAACAGGTAGTTCGTTTTTATGCTTTCACCTTTGATTTCAAACAATAAGTTTCTGAAAATTTGCGACAGTTTTTATTAAGAAATCTAATAAAACAGGTATTTTGGAATCGTTTATATTCTTGGCTAAAAGAAATATGATTTTTCCCCCACGGAATATACATGAACCGCTGAAACACATGTTCGTTGGTGTCCTTTTGAGTGTGTCGCGGTAACGGTCCATTGAAATGGCATGCTGGCTCAGGAGAAATGGCAGAATGACCGACACAAGACTAAGGTAATGCAGGGACGCCCGCAGAAAAAAAACCGAGGGGGGGCTGCTATGCTTGTTGCCTACCTAGCCTAGTACTCCAATTGGGTTGCCTACTTTAAGGAGCCATCATTGTAATATA
>Ga0058701_10003178_pt1 | contig 12888 bp, 8 predicted proteins | sample AgamicOrMae_FD_97039 | JGI IMG/M metagenome (GOLD analysis project Ga0058701, IMG submission 97039) | Agave microbial communities from Guanajuato, Mexico - Or.Ma.e | ecosystem: Host-associated > Plants > Phyllosphere > Phylloplane/Leaf | place: Guanajuato, Mexico | collected 2012-06-04
CCCCCCCCCCCCCCCCCTCCCGTGACGTGCGTGACAACCTTATGTGGAAGAATCTGGGCGAATGCGCCTCATTTATTAAAGACCAAACATACCTTTCCTGGTAGCGTATGCCAGCTCCGGAATCACTAATAACAAGTCTACAACAATCTTGAGTACACCGCAAATGATCGATCACAAAAACAGTCTGCAGATGTAGAATAAACATGAAATTTTCAAGATTTGTCCGCATGAAGCCAATCCTCATGGGGTAAGAAAAACAGAGAGCTCGAATGTCGATTTAGTTGTACGCAGAAAATTTTCCAAATCACGGTAAAAACGAAGCATCTGTTATAGGGATTTCTTCCCTGTTTCAGGTGTGATAGCAAAACAAGGATAGTACGTCGTTTGGTAATCTTTTAAGACAGACCTATGTTCAGTCACATCAATCAAAAGTTCACGCCGAGATATTTTGAATTACATGGCTAAACAATGGGTTTATCTTGAAAAAAAAGAGCAAAATATCTATAATGCCGGTTCAATTTTCATACTCAAAATAGGAAATGAATCCTTAAAATAGGTGTTTTGCTTTCACTATAACGCTGCTCCACCTCTTTTTTTGTTGTTGTTAATGAAGTTTTGAGAAGTTTGATCAGAGGTCGACTACATACGTCTGATTACGTTATAATAGATATGTCTAGATTAGCTTAAATTACATCCATTATCATTATATCTCATTCATAATAAGTTATTCCGTTTTCAGACATGGTGTCCATTAGGTTTGTCGTAGTTAGGCTAAAACCAAGGTTGACTAAGGTTAGGAAGGTAAATTACGACGGTGAGGTAAGGTGTAAATTTGGTAAGGTTAAATATGGCTTACAAATATCCCAGTGGGAAGGCAGTTTTCTAAAAATTAAAGACTATAACCTAAAGACCTGCAAAAATAACAAAGCAGTCACGATGAGGAACGGATGACTTGGCCTACAGGTTGAAAACTTTTAAGAAAGTAACCACGCAGACAAAAGTCTCGCAAAGAGCGCGGGAAAAAGTTTCGGTCGCACGCAACAGTTCCACGGCGTCTATCAAAACCAGTGTTCTACATAACTTATCGGTCTTCCCAACGTATCACGATAAATATTTAGGCACTAAAGTGACATACACACCAAACAAAGTCCTTCATAGTTGCCGACGTATAGGCAACATGAACACTCTTCCCACGTAACTGAAAATTCAAAGACATATTCCTCCTCTACGTGAGCTTGAACATTACAGATGGAAATGTCTTCTTTGAAAAATTACCTATGAAAACGTAGTCGAAGAAAACATGTTATTTTTTTAAAAATGTAAACACAGATTAAAAAAAAGAGAAAACCAAATTTTTTTTTATCTTCAGTTTCAAATAACTTACAAAGTAAAAACATCTTGATGAGGCCCTTGATAATTATTTACCGGGTACATTGCTAGTCCACTAGAGTGTTGTACATTGATTTGGAAGTCGGCGTTCTGTGTGACAGCTTGAGACCACAAGTTGGGTGTGTGTTCTCTGCGATAGAGAATAGGGGAGCATGTAAATCATAGTTCGTGATTATAACTTGTTAACACGCTATCTTCTGTCTTGGCGAGAGTCCTGTAGGTGAACGTAACTTAGTTAAGGCAAGTGCGGAGCAAATTTTTGCTATGGTAGTTAGGGCTGACAGCAAGTACCCTTTGTGCTGATGAAGATAAAGGGGGAGAAATTTTTGTAACCCAGAAGATCTCAGCTAATCAGCTCATCAAAAATGCACACTCTTGCAGTGTTTCAGATAAAGTTTTCAGCCGATTTAATCCAAACGAATGCCAGATAATTTTAATTAAAAAGATAAAAAGTAAAAAAAAAGGTGGTAAAAAATTTGCCGTAGGATATTTTAAAACCGAGTAAGATCTGGATTTGGGAAAAATTAAGATCACTTTCCTCACTGAAAATATGAAAATATCATGCCGGTTTATATCCAAAATATTCGCGTTAGATCAAGACCAGCTGACTGGAGTAAAGTCATCGTATGACCTGCGGTTATTTATGAACTAGTTTGATAGTATGACTTGCATTCTCTTTCACAAAGCGTTTTTTTTTTGTTTTATTATTATTATTATTTCAGCATACGTTGTAAGCACGGTTTAAAAGCGAGATAGAGCTTGATTCAAAAGATATATCAGATTGAGTGTGGAGGCTGCGACAAATGTAACTCGACAAAAGTTAACCGATATCGATATTAGATAAGTAGTTTTTTTAAAAAACTTTAATTTAATTGCCTAGCGCAAGCGCGCAACTTTTTGGCTATATAAAACAAAAAAGTTTCTTCAGAAATCAGCTTTCTTTTAGGAAACAGCAGAGTATGGACTGACAAGTTCACCCAAGATACGAAGTTCGCACACTCTAAATATGAATCAGAGAGAGTATCTGAGATTCAGTGAAAATTCACTGAATTTCCGTCAATATAGATTATAGAGCCACCGAACTTTTTCAGCGGTGCTATATTGACTGAAATTCAGTGAATTTTCATAGAATCTCAGAGACCCTCACTGATTCAAATTTAGAACGCATATAAAAATATCACCCTTCTAGCGTCTACAAATTCAAAATTTGACGTATTTTATAAAAACTCTAATTTTATTTTTTTTTAGTAAAAAAAAAAGAATTTTATTTCGGAATTTATATGCAGAGCATAACGCATTGATTCGAGATAGGCGGTGGGCAGGTTGGTAGGCAACCCGGTGGGCAAGCCTTCGTGGGCGCACGTGTCAGTTTTGATGATTGTCCGCTTGGCGCCGGCGCTAGCGAATACGATCAATGTCCGAGCGGATCCCAGGACGGACAAGATCTTGCGGGAAGGGCGAGGGGGAGGGGGGGCTCATCTCCTTTCGGTTTGCAGTGGTCATTTGCATACGTCTTAGGTCCGGACGGAAGGATCAACGCAGAAACCTTAATTAAGCGGGCAAGTGGCAGGCGAGTCGGAACCGGAACCCTAGTCAAGGTTTGCCTCCAACAGGACGACTCTACAGGGACTGAGAACATGTCAGAGGTCCGGCGCAGTTGCCAATTTAGTGGCGCTACGTTTGATCATCGATTGCGAGTTGCCAAACCAAGATGTTCTGCCTTCAAATGTATGCCTTGTCAGGAGGAAGGGTTAAGGTACCCTTTATTGCGCAAATCAAGTTAGGAGCCCATAAAATTATAAATACTTTCGCTAATGGAGCAACGCGTTTTTTTTTGAATACTTTGCTGAGCTGTCTTAAAACTGACAGAAAACAAAAATATGTACTAAAGATATTATTATTTTTTTTAATTTTCGATAATTCTTGTTTCCTTAAAATGTTAAAAAATTCTTCGCTTCTTAATTTTGCACAAAAAAAGGGGGGAAATATTGCGACTGATTCTGAGAGGAATTTATAAATACAGTAAAGTCTCAGGTATACGTCTCTCAGTTGTAAGTCCCACTCGTTTGTACGTCCTATTGGTATAGTCTCATCCAGAATACATTACATAGCGTTATACGGAAGATTATTTTCACTACGTCCCTCTCAGTTCTAGGACCAAATTATTGAGTCCTGACTTTGACGTATAACCGAGATTTCACTGTACAGTTGAAAATAAACTGACAGTGAGTGGGCCTAAGTTAGCCTAGATAAACCCAAATTATGCTAAATTAGCTTAAGTTGACCTCAAAATCAAATTTAAATGAAGACTCGAATGACCAATCTGTCAAGCAGAGCGATAGCGAAGCAAAACATATAAAACTCATTCTTGGGGTAACCTAACACAGCCACTTACAACTCGTTGATTCTCAGAATGTAACGAATTGTTGGACCACATTCGATAACAGAGGTGGAAAATCCAACAGTTAATGCTGAGAGTCCACCCATTTGTGCTTCGCTCCGTTCAGTTTTCCGACAAAAGATGGAAAACAAGAGGTAAGAAATTCCAACTCTTAAAACAGTTCTTCTCTCATCACCGCGTGCCGGCATAGCGGAATGAGGCACAGGGTATCTAATCTTTGAGGTTGCTGTACCGAGCGAGTAACGAGCCCCTAGGGATTTCTTGATGCTACCCGCTCGACACGAAAGCCATGCGTGTCGCCTCCTACGAGCTGAATTCCAAGACTTTAACTTCTATAGGCAACACGCATAGCACCCATGTCAAGGTTGTTGCATTTTTAGAAAATCCTCAGGGGCTCGTAACTAGCTCGGTACTCATAATGTAGCGAGAGCTTTAACAAGTGAAGAAAGCGAGGCAGAAATTGTAGCCTTCAAAGCTAGACAAAACTAGAGGTAATTACGCCAGACGCACTGGGTATCTAAAATTTGAGCTTGCTGTACTCAATGTAGGGAAAGCTTTAACGGGGGGCATTCGATAACGCCAAAAACCGCAAGCGCCAAAGTTCGTAACCGCCAGATGATAGGTACACAAGGCCTATCATTTTATAGGTTGGGTTAAGTTGGGTAAGGTTAGGTTATGTTAGGTTAAGTTAGGTTAGGATAAATTAGGTTAGGTTAGGTTTGTATAGCGGTTATGAACTTTGGCGTTTGCGACTTTTCTCGTTTTGCGGTTACGCACTGTAATTTTTTAAGGTAGCATTTTCAATCTTTTGGTTTAAATTTAGTGCTACCCTCCGTCGTCAAGCCGAGCGGAGATATAGCGGAACAAGGCAAAAGGCATCCAACCTAGCCCAACCTATATCATAAGCAAGTCTCTTGCCGTATACCAAGTTTTGGTATAGTGCCTTGTGCCTCACTCCGCTCGGCTGTCGCCAAGCCTAATGCCGCTTACTTCTCGGCGCCCCTGAGCGGGCGCCGAGAAGTAAGCGGCATCAGGCTTGGCGACCGTTTAGTTGGGTAACCCTAGGGTAAGTTAAGTTAGGTGCCTTGTGCCTCGCTTCGCTATCGCTCCGCTCGGCTTAACGACGGAGGGTAGCACCATATTTAAACTAAAAGGTCGAAAATGCTTCCTTAAAAAATTACAGAGCAGATTGGCGCTTGCGGCGTTGGCGCTTGTGCTTTTTGGCGCTTATGACAGCTACCCGCTTTAGCAAATGTAGAAAGCGAGGTAGAAATTGTAGTCTTCAAAGCAAGTGAAAAGAGGTAGTTGCGGCAGGCGCGACGGGCGTTTGAAACGCGATTGCTTATGTGCGAACCTTCGGCTCACCTTTCAGTGGCCGGGCATTGAGAGGCGGTGAGCCGACACGAGATCTGACCAGCGGATTTGCGAACAACGTGGTAATGGACGCACGGAAGGACGGGCCTGGGCTCCTTTTGGTCCTTCTTGGCCCGAGGGCCGGCGCGGAAGGGCGCAGAAGAGCGGGGGCGAAGGGAATCAAGGCGAAAGCGGACGGACGGACGAAGCTGCGAAAGGGTTATGGTCAAGTAGCCCTTGCACCCCAACCGTCTTCCCTGCTCTCAAGGAGGCCATCCAACCGCCTTAGGCCCTGTTTCTGTTTGTTTCGGGATGAACTGGACGAAGTGGACCAACGGAGCCAGGACGCCTTAGGTGGTACAAGAAGGAAGTGACACTGGTGCCGTGCCGACTTAGCCCACTCTGCACGGATTCAAAGAGTATTTACTTCTGGGATTAAGCTTCGAGCTTCGCAAGACGTACGCATACCCTTGTTTTTGTGTTTACGAACATACCCGCCGTCTTGCCCGAGGCTGATTACTAAGACCTCTGAGAAGGGGAGAAAAAACGCCTGTCCGAGCTAGTCCTGTACCTCTTTTGAGTTAACCTCTGCCTGTTTTTGGGTTGATCTCCGCGTGATTCGGGTAGTCGTGTACCTGCTTTTAATCGTCCTGTATGTGCGCTGGGTAGTCCTACCCTATAGTTGTTTAGACTCAGTCCCTACGACGGAGAAGAAGTGATCTGTGCCTAGTCCTTCACCTGTTTTAGGACTATCTACACTAGTTTTTGGCCTGCCTCCACAAGTTTTGGGGCAGTCCTTAGCCTGCTTTGCGTAGTCCTATACTGCACTTTGTTTAGGATAATTTCCTATCTTTTTTTCTGGAGATCTCCCTAATACATAAGCAGCATCCTCTTTAAGGTAGTCTCCCTAAGCCCATTGCGTATTCCTGCAGCTGATTTTTGCAGTCCTTCACGGTACTAAGCCACAAAATTCATGAATCCTGATTCCATGTATTTCTTTTGGAACAGGGTTCATGACTTTTGTCCACTGTACTGTACCTGCCGTTGGTGTTTCTACACCAGTTTTAGCTCCTCGCTGCAAACGCTAACACTTTTATACACGCTCTTTTCGATGTCGAAGTAGAGGTACCAGCTTGATAACGAGTTCCAGAAGCAGAGCGTACATTTTAAGAGTATCGCGTTCGAACCTCCCGCTCATCAAGTCTTGGTAGAGTGTCCAAAGTAAGAGAGGCGTCCCTCGTTTGGAGAATTCTAATTAGTTCCGTTGTCCACAATGTCCAGACCGAAACCTTACAGCTGAACGTGTATTGCGAGGATCCCTGGAGGGAGAACTGGTCCTCTGGCGGCCACCGCACAAGAGAGGTGGGAAGCGGAAGGGAGGGGGGATATCTCAAGTGCTTTTAAGGGAATGGCTCCCGGACGTCTTTACCTTGAAATTAACATGCATTGTCTCGTGGGATCTCGTAGAAACAACTTGGCCAATTACGCTCGTCCTGCGCCTAATGCAACTAACATTTTTCATCCCCGCGAGGTGGAGACCGTCCGCTAGAGATAGTTTATGCGGTTGAGAGAACTGCGGGGAAATTTTTTAGGGTTTTCTGCTTCTTGAACTCTACCTTTCGTCGCCGAGTCAAACGGAGTGATGGCAGAGGGTACCCGACCAAATGTTCGCTATACCTGATCTCGCTTACTCTTTCGCGGCAGTATTTAGGGACTGGCATTAAGCTTAGCGACCGCTACTGGAGCGATAGCGAGGCCCGAAGCACCTGCTACACTGTAAAAAGAGGACATTTATTTCAGATGCAACAAAAGTCAAATAACTGTCCTGAAAAAAAAATCCCTCCAAATATTCACTAAATTTCAGTTTTATCGTTCTCAATATAAAAACTTAATTAAAATTAAAAACGATATCTGAAATTTCAAGAAATATAGTGGACTGAATATTTTTTCAGATCAGTAATATGACTTTTTCTGCATCTGAATTTTAGATTCTCTTTTTACAGTTTAAGGTAATAATTAAATCTCTAAAGATTTAACCTTCCAAATTTACAGAGTACAGAAATTTTTCTGGGGGAAATCGAACATAAAGCAAACTTAAGTCGTAATACCACAGCTGTCAAAGAGTTAAAGAACATTAATAACCTAAAAAAAGAACATTCTTCAAATTTTTAGACTTTTTTCTAATTGCATACATCACAAAGCTTAAAAAGAAAGGGGAACTGCTGAAAGATTATAATAAGCCACGACGGAAGGAGAAAAAAATGTTTGTAAAAAGCACCAATGAGTGGCTCCTTTATTATGCCTAAAATGAAACTTGAAGTACGAATCATCCGTAATAAAAAGGAGCGTGCTTTAACTTTAAAGAAACTCACGTCGGTCTGTAATGGGTTCGGAACAAGCAAGTTTGTCGTGTGCAAATGGATTGAGTTGTCAGTCGCAGTTGGAGTTCACGTGAATTGTATGGATATTCACAAGGCGCAGATCATTTATAGCGCACACGAAGGGACGAAGGAAGTCCTAGCGTCTTAGCGGCGTGGCGTGGCACGGCACATGCACTGGGGTATGATAATTCCACCCCAAGCTCGCCCACGGACCCCTCGGCGCCTCAGTGGCCGCCCACCACCGCCGCCGCTACCACCGCCGCACTCACGTGTGGAGGACGGTTCGTCGCACTGCCTTCATTATCTTAAGGGATGACCAACCCTTCTCTTGAACCCTTTCGCACCCCTAGGGCCTTAGCGTCTCGGACAGACCTCAGCCGCCTCGCCTCTCCTCGCATGTATGTTGTCTTCTTGGACGTGTTCCGCGTCTGTGGACGTGTTCGGCGTCTTAGCCGAATCTAATTTCCGCGCACCTTTGAACGCTTAATGGAGGAAATAGGACTCGAATCGATTCTGCGATTGACCGCGAAACATCTCATGGGCCGCGAATTAGGCTGCACATTCAGTCCAAATGAATTTATACCTCGTCTGTGGTTTGGGTGGTATATCTTTGCTCCTATACCTTGGGAAATAGAATTTCCCACTACTTACGATATCCACACAATCTGCCGAAATAAAAATTTATTGCTTTGCAAAATTGTTAAAAATTTCGGCTATTTTTTTTAACTTGAATTTTCTGGATATAAGAAATCCTTCTCCCTTCTCAATGCATACCAATCAATCCATCATATCGTTAAAAATAAGGGGGAAAAACTGTTTTGGGTCCGATCATTCTAAAACTGTTAAGGTACTCTCATCTTAGCTTAATTTTGCTTGCCGTTTGTTAAATTTCAAATGATTTGCGTTTTGGAGGGTAGAAAATGTTCGCCCAAGTTAACCCTTCATTTCCCAAACTCTAAAAAACAAATCGGTAAAAAAAAGGAGGCAAAAGATTGTTTTGCGAAACTGGGAGCACCTTACCAGTCATAGGACGATCGGACCAAAAACAGTCGTTTTTTTCTTTTTTTTCTGTGTGATGTTACACTACACACCGGAAGAAAGACCAATTGACCATAAGGGATATATTTAGACATCTGTAGATATCAATTGTTCTCCCAGCAATACTTTTCCTGGTCGAGTTTTGTTAATGTGTCGTCGGCTCCTCCTCTCTCTGTCTCTCTCGACCTCCTCATCGCCTCCCTTCGCCGTCCGGCCAAGACAATCAGCTAGTCAAAGTCTCGTCCCTTTTGTCTGAGCACCCCCCGCCCTTCATCCCCCAGAGCATGACCAGCCCTTCACGTCTAACCGCTTTACGTTCGCTGGTCATCACGAACTAGGATATCTCTTTCGGACACCCTTGCTGCCTCTAGTGCGCACGGGATATTATATTCCAAGGACTGTACCCCGAAATTAACGGCGACGAAATTGCTCCGACAAGCAACTCTCTCCCTATGATAACAATATCTTCGTAAGATATTTCTTGCCATCACAAGAGCATACGGCAGGAATGGGTAGCTGCCATAAGCGCCAAAAACCACAAGCGCCAATCCGTAACCGCCAAACGAGAAAAGCCGCAAACGCCAAAGGTCCTAACCGCAATACTAACCTCACGTAACCTAGCTTAGCCTAACCTAATTTGACCTAACCTATACGAACTTTGGCGTTTGCAACTTTTCTCGTTTTGCGGTTACGGACTGGCGCTTGCGGCGTTGGCGCTTGTGGTTTTTGGCGCTATCGAATGCTCTCCGGCAGGAAAGCTTCAGATACATATACCATCCAACCCTCCTCTAAAATATTGAGGAAAAAATCATTTTTTAAGTAGTTTAAATGGTTATTCTTACAAGCGAATACGTACACAAGTTTTTCATGCAAGATTTTTTTTCTAAATTCTGGTGCTTTTATGAGACGATAATTTCAGAAAAAGGTAATAAAAAGCACTGTTTTCGAATCGTTTTTACAGTTTTCTTACCTTGGAAAGTAGTTTTCACTATCTGGATACATTATGGACCGCATGGTGATACAACTCCGATATCATGTAAATGCTGAAACAAAAAGGAAAAAAAAAAACATTTAAATACACGTTCCCGCTACACAAAGGCCTTTACTCTGTACATTCAAAATTCCATCTTGCATAAAAAGAGGACACAATTTTTTTTTCTAAAAATTTACCATTAAAACCGCTTCTCACAACATACTTAAAATCTTACAATATACTGACCTTAAACCTTTTACTGAAGTCTATTACAGAACATCAAAACAAAAAAAATCTCATTGCCAGTTCATCCCTACAAATTAACATTTAAAATACAAACTGAAACAAAAGTATCTTAAAAGCGGCGAAATACGGAAACTGCGAGGGCGCTGAATAAAACCACGTTTGGGGTACGTGAACATCAATGCGTGACTGGCTGCATTCACCCTTCCTCTTGATAGCTCTATGGCAGTAACCTCGTGTAGCGGTTCGAGTCTCGCGGTTCGAGCCCCTCAGCCACTAGACCTATTGTCGACAGAAGCCGACTAAAGTGTGCACTTTACAACACCTTACTTCGACGTAAGTGCGCGGCGAGGGACCCCTGTCACTATGCCACCTCGACTGCCTACATGCGTAGAATACAGAGAGGATTTTTCACTCTCGATTACAGTTTACACCTGGTCGTTTTCTATCCCGATATACACAGTTAAAACAAAACCCCCGTTTTGGAGAATGCTATAGCTGTTTTGGGTGTGAAAACCAAACTGGGGTGGTTCGTATTCTGCTTATTTTTCAGGATAGACCTATGTTCAACCATATCATTCAAAAGGTCTCGGCGAGAGCTTTCCAGTGATGTGGCTGAACATAGGTCTACATTGAAAAATTACCAAAATACGCACTATCCCAGTTTTAGTTTCATAGCCAAAACAGGTATAGCGTACCCCAATCAAACCATGTGTGTCTCGCTTCGCTGTCGGTAGAATTTTCGACGAAGAGTTTACAGAAAATAAACTTGTTTTAGGTACGAAGATAAACTGGCGAAGAGCGTAATTAGGCTATTTTCAAAGATATCCGTATGAATAACCATATCAATGGAGAGCTCTCGACGAGACCTTTTCATTGGTATGGCTGTTGATAGGTTTGTCTTCAAAAATAACCAAATTACGTTCTTCCCCTACTTCACCTTAGTTGTTAGCTTTACTCTGTTAAGTCAGGGTAGATTAAGCACCCTGTGCCTCGCTCCACTTGACGGACGAAAGGGAACACAAGAGGTAGATAAGGTCACCTCGAAAACTGACTGTGTAGCAGCAGAATCACTATAGCGACCGGTCCGAGTGTATCGGGGACGTGGCCATGTGACCGCATACGCTGAGAATCATGTGGCGCGAACCCTTTCGGCGAGCGAAGGGCTGAAAGGGGTGAAAGGGTGGGAGGAGTGCGGACAAATGTCTGGGCGAGATGTGGTCGACGTAAGACGAACAAGGAAGACGAGCCGAGCCGAGGCGGGGAGCGGCGAGACGAGCCGAGACGGCCAACGTGAGTGTTGATTGATTGTTGGCGGCTGGACGGCAAGGCACTGCCTGGCCTGCTAACACTGCCTGGCGGGCGGGGATCGAACCTGCTATGCCTCCAGTCTTCAGCAGCCCTCCATAATATGTGACAATCGGCCCAAGTTTCTTGCCTGCCTACGCAACGAGACGCTCGTCTATAGACCCTCTCAACAATTGCGACGTAAATCAAATTTCGCTTCAGAGCAGAGCAAACTTTTTTTAAATCTAAAAATGCTTTTTTTTGGCCAAATATGGCAAAACAGACTTTTTGATTACACTAAAATATTAGCGTTTTTCCCAAGAGGCGCTTTTAAAAAATATGAGATACATCAATTTACGCGTCAGAGAGCTGAGAAGAAATTCGTCAAAAATAAAATTAGACATTTTTTTTTTGTGTATCGGATACATAGCAAATCAGACTGATTGATTATGCTAAGATTTTAGCTCTTTCTCCACGAAGCACTTTCAAAAAGTACGTCCAAAATATAGTTGGCGTCTGAGACCTGTGCGAAGATGTTTCAAAACTACAAAATATATTACTTATTTGCCAAAAAATACAGTAACTAAATAGTCTAAACGCAACGATTTCAGGAATATTTTGAGAAACCACGAGCTGAAAGAATGCTGTTCTCTTATAGGACATAGAAATAATAAAAACTAAGCCCCTCTCTACCGCAAAAGGAAGCGGGCTTAAAAATAAGCTCTCGTCGAGCCCTTTCCATGATAGGGCCATTGATCCTGTGCCTTGCTTTGTTACAGCTCCACTTGCTGTCACCAAGCCTAACTCTACTTACTTGACGCCAATCATCATCAAGCTTGGTGACCATTAGGAAAACCTACGCTACGTTAGGTTAGGTAACGTGTGCCTCACTCCTCTATCACTCCACTCAGGTTAGCGACAAAAGGTGTAAAATCCAACCTTACAAATATACAGAATGGTTTAACCTACCAGCAGCATGTTAACCCATAGGAAGTCGTATTCTGGGCCTGTCCAAAACCAGAGCGCTTCCGTTGGACATTAGCTCAGAAACGAGGGCAGCTCGGTGATCTGCAAGATCTGTGGCGCTAATAATGTGTAGCCCAAAGTACAATCTTTATCTGGCGCCAGGGCCAGCTTAGCGTTTTCCACCTTTGTCGCCATACTTCTAGGGCCGGGCCGGCGGCCGCGTAAGTAGCGATTTCGGAGCGGCGTGCACGGCATCTCGCGTGCCAGCCGCTCTCTGTCTACCCGTTCGACGTCGTCAGCTTTCCACCCCCACCTTGTACACATTTATTGCAGTAATGTCCCTTGAGCAAGAAGGTCTGAGCTCGAGCCGGGGCAGCCCATGCCCCATGGCCCTGCCACATCCGGCATGCTTACGACACATTTCCCATGTTCCGAGGTGTACACCGTACTAAAATCACGGCCCGAACAAGTAATTCGCTAGATGGCGCTGAGGGTGCATTATTGCCACAGCCCGACGCAGGCGGTTCCCACACACCACTCGAACAGAATATCATAACATGGTAAAGCCACAACCTCGATCTTGCCTCGTAGTCTTACACTAACCTGAATCGAGTCTAAATGTGTGGAATACCATCCTTTGTTGACTAGAACCTGAATATTAACCCATAACAGCCGTAAGTATTTGGAGTGAAATTTAGCTTAATTTGGAAGGATATTTTCCACTAAAATACCCAATTTGAAGCTTTGGAAAATGCCTAAATTATTTAATTTCACGTTTCTAGAAGGATGATATTCTTTAAACTGTGACAATAATGAACTGAAAAGATCCTCCAAAATAAATGTTTCTGTTTCCGAAC
>Ga0058701_10003179_pt1 | contig 12881 bp, 5 predicted proteins | sample AgamicOrMae_FD_97039 | JGI IMG/M metagenome (GOLD analysis project Ga0058701, IMG submission 97039) | Agave microbial communities from Guanajuato, Mexico - Or.Ma.e | ecosystem: Host-associated > Plants > Phyllosphere > Phylloplane/Leaf | place: Guanajuato, Mexico | collected 2012-06-04
GATCCTCTAAAATCTTTTTTTCTGTTTCCAAACGGCATCGCTGGGCGGTAATGGGTTACATTCTCATAACATCATGAGGCTGAACGACAACTGCGTAAGTACAGCCGAGCGCATAAATGGCTAGGTGATTTTAAGATTTTTTTCCAATCTGTGTTGGTAGTTGGTAATACTAATATATTTGGATAGGCAGGTGCTCCCGCGCTTCAGTCGATTTCCACTGCGTTGCCAACCTAAATTCAAAAGAACAGAAAACCACTTACAAAGTTAGCCATTTATGCCCTAGACTGTTGGGCTGAGAGCTTCGAGCTTTGCTCTGTTGTCGCTCTACTAGCAAATGGTTTGTGCCTCACTTTGCGAGCGTTCCGGTTCACCAAGCCTAATATGGCTTACTTCTAAATGGCGGTAACTTCCGCAGAAGAGTAATTCGCATCTGTGTATAACGCTGGTGCGTTGAGATCTGTCATGTCGGATTTTTTTGGAAATTCACAGCCCAACGAGACATAGTCTTGGAATGATTTTATATTCATGAACATGTATATCAGGATATGCAACTACAGGAAGCTGAAATATGCCCTTCAAGAAGTTCGAGAATGCGGGGTATGGAAAGTTGACGTGTTTCGGGTTTTACTTCGCAATTCCTTGCGGTTATGTCCACGGGAGGCAGCTGCGGCATAGACATTTCTGTTCACCGATTTGTGCCATGATGATGCAATGAATGTGACGGAGACAGTAGCAATTTCCGTTTAAAATTTTGAGAAATGATATCAAGGGACTACTTAAATATTTGAATTTAAACAAGTTACGATATCATTAATTCACTCATACATGAAAAACCGTTTCGGTGTTTTACGTGAAAATTTGCACAGCAACGGAAAAAAGCTCGCTGGGCGAATATAACGGGTTTACCCGGGTACAAGTCATATTGGCTTTATTGAGCATAAGTATATTTCGGGCTGACCTAACCTAGTCTACTACCGCATAGCGAAGCCACTCGACAACAGAAAAAAAAATATTTTCGAGGATCTTTTAAGGGATCTTTTTTGGAGGATCTTTCAGTATTGTCACAATTTAAAAAATATCACCCCTCTGGAAACCTGAAATTTAATTATTTAGACATTTTACAAAGCTTAAAATTGCATATTTTGATGGAAAAAATCCTTTCAGTTTCTCTTAAGCTAAATTTCACTCCAAATACTTTCGGCGGTTATGGGTTAAATCGGGTTATGATTCGATTAGATTGGTTAGGTTATCCTAGGTTGGAACGAGCTTTATTGGTTGAGATAGTACTATATTGGGTTTGGCTACGATCTCTCCGAAGAAAAACAATCAAAACAAAGGGCGTGTTTCAAAAATCGGCCAAAAGAAAGGGTACGTTTGAAAAATCGACTGCAATGTACAAGAGTAGCAGTTGATCGCTTTTTCAAAATAATGTCATTTGACCGATTTTTTAAACCTGCATTTTTTACTTGGTCGATTGCTGATTGGAGGGATCGGTTGGCTGAGGGCACTTAGCTTACGTCAATATTGGCTAGCTTTCTATGTCGCAGTAATTCATTAACTCCAAATCCACTGCAACAGAGAAATTTACGCTTACGAGCTCACTTTCACTAGTCGCCAAAATGCTCTAAAAATTTGGAATAATCACTTGGAAAAACCACCCATTGAAATTTATTTTTGGATTTTTTTTTTTTTTATACAAAATTTTGAGTCTGGGTTGGAGAGCGTCCTAGCTTCCTTTTCATATGTTTACGTTTGCTGAGGCGGGGCCTTCTTCAGCATTATTTTCTTTTTTTTAATGTTTATTTATGCCATCAAACAAGAATTTTATTTTTCACAGAAAAAAATGTGAGCATTTGAGTCCGAATGTGATTTAAACAGTCAAATCGATTTACCGGTAAAAGCGCTGCTTAAAAAAATGGTGCTCTCTTCGCATAAAGCTTCAAAGCTGAGGAAAAGTTCACCTCATCCTTTTTTTTTGTTACTTTATTTTGGAGAAATCATTTTCATAGGACCAGTAACTAGTGCAAAAAAAACTCTATTCGCACGCCGTGTAGCAAACTATATTCCGGAGTGCTGTTTCACAAACTACGAAGTAACGAAATCATGATATGCAATCGGAGGGAGAGGAACGCTGCCAAAACATATCAAATGCACTTCCAAAAGGTCTCGCGAACTCGATAGCTCAGCCAAGCCCAGCATCCATTTCTTCTCTGTCAAGAGATACCCTACAAAGATATAAGAATGAAATCTCCGCTGCACTCTATATTTTAAAGCTGCAGTCTTAGCTGTACCTGACGTTGCGATATAAACAGGGCACTTAACCTGACGTAACCTAACCTATCAACGTGAAGCATGATGCCACTTCTTGGCGGGTTTAGGCGATAGTCAAGAGGAGCGATAGCGTATGAGATATCTAGCTAAACCTAACCTACACACCTGTTTGTCAGTCCTCGCAGAAGTGGGATTGAACACCAAAGGTAGAAAGTGCGATATTTAAAGCATAGTGAGCAACACGTTATAAACGAAACACTTGTTTCTTTCCTGTTTTAGTTGTGAAACTATAACGGGGATTGTACTTATTTTGGCGATTTTTAAAGATAAACGCATGTTCAGCCCCGTCTCGGAAGCTCTCGCCGAGACTTTTTTAATTATGTGGCTGACATAGGTCTATCTTGAATTTTGATTATTTTTCAAGATAGACCTATGTTCAGCAACATCAATAGAAAGCTCTCGCCGAGACGTTTTGGATGATATGGCTGATCATAAGTCTATCTTTAAAAATAATCAAAATACGTACTACCCCCGTTTTATTTTCACGCACTCAAAACAGGTAAGACCTACCTGAAGAAGGTGTTTCGTTTCTACTGTGTAAAGACGATGGAAATTGCTACTGTAAGAGTTTCTTCCGTCCGAGGCTTGACGAGTTGAGTGACAAATCACGAAACTCATTTTGCGAAGTCGGAACTCTCGAGTCAGCGTGTAATTAAGACGTCGGTAATCGATTCTCGGCGGTGTTGATCGACCCTCGGAAAAAGCAGCCTCGGTCCACGAACACCGCGGTCCAATGTAAACCTCCTTGAACACGAGGAGCAGCACGCTTGCCCCATGCAAACCCTGAACGAACATGTCAATAGGTATGTTGACTATACACCCCTTCCATTAATGATATTTGCTCGAGCGGAGTTGGCTGACTGCCTACACCTGCGGGACTAGGAATAACAGTTTCAGCTGTGGTACTTGGATGCCAGTCCGTCTATGTCTTTTTGGGGGGCGGATTAATGGGGAGCGAGGGAGGACTTTAGCTTAGACGTATACTTGGTTTGCTCTGGAGGGGAGTAATACGAGATGCCTTTAAGAGAAACCTATACGAGGTTTTCCTGTAGGAACGTTAAAGGCTCTAATATTCTCCCAAATTCAATTGTTATAACAACTCGTGTCATTAAACACGCATTTTTATTTCCGTCCTTGAAATGAAAAATATTTACCCCTTCAACTTTACAACGCGGATAATGCGATACCCCCACGAGCACCAAAGCTAAAATTTGGCTAGTTTCACCACTGTAACTCTATTGGCTCTAAGAGAAAATGACTGAAAAACAGCTAATTGTTTTTGTTTTTTTACCCCTTTTTTCCCAAGTTGGGGACAGGACGCAGACTGATGGTCGGCAGGGGCGTTCCCACTAAGAACAGAGTTCGGCATTCGACTCCAGATAACGACAAATTGCAACTCTGCCATCCATCACCAGCGACCGTTGTAGCACGCCGCCGAGCGCTGTCGACCGCCGCCGAATACTGCCGCGTGCAGCCGAGCGCTGCCGACCACCGCCGAATTTTGCCGGGCGCCGCCGAAGCCGTTCCCTCGTGTGTTTAGGGCGGGAAGGGCTGAGAAATGGACGGAGGACGCGGTGCCTCCGACGGGCAATACTTGAAAAGCAACCCTGCAGATAACGCTATGCGGTTCTTGACTGCCACCCCTTTCAACCAACGCGTGTTGACACAATTCCAATGCCGGACCCGAGAACCGACTGGCGTAGTACACTTTGTGAAAAACTGCTCAAAAGAAATTTCCCGAAATTCCGTTAAAGGGTAATAGAAAAACCTAGTTTGATTTTCTTTAAGCTGGATTTCGATGTTATTTCAAAATAAGATTCACTGGGCGTTCCCATGTAGTTGAGCTTTCAAGGTAGCTAAAATTTTAGCCAACACGTTGTGGTTATAATTACCGTATGGATTAAACGGCGTACATATGACAGCCTAACCAACTACTACGAAGTACCCGGAGAAAATTTATTCATACCCTTATTTAATCGTTGGCTTACTTTTCAAGCCTGCATGACCTTTAAAAAAAATCAGGCTGCATTTTAATGAACTCTGTTATGAAATCTGATCCAAACACAAAACAATATCTACCCAGTTTGAAAAAGAGAGAAAAACACTTCCTCATCGGCCAGCGAAATATTCGTGTCGACTGATGCAGCAAAGCTAATTACTCCAGACTCAATAAGCTACCGAGAATATGAAGAGGAAGTCTAGGAATATGGAACGAAATGAGAAACTTTGGTCCATATTTGTAAGCTGTTGTTTGTTTTCCCTTCCCATGGAAGCAATGCTGCCAACAAACGCACTTCATGGGGACAGTTTTTGAGGTCAAGGTCATCCTCGTTACATTTCATAAAACGCCACATGGGGCTTAAATTCCGATGTTGGCGAACCTGCCGCCGACACAACGAGCACCCACACTGACGCGAAATCTGGCCACCCGACCAGAAATTCTGACTGGATGATATTTTGCCTGCAAGTTTTCATCCAGCGATGGCGCGATATAGTGTGTGCTGCGGAGGTTCAATTTAACACGGAAAACTGCCGCCAAATGAAAACAATAGGGAAAATAATCCCTGAATTATTCTTTTTTTTTATCTAGAATAGGTCTACGCGGGTTTTCTCGATAGGGCAGAAAATTTGCGGAATATATCCTTAACGCATTTCAATAGGAGTGCGATGAGGGCGATTAGTTTGATGGTTCCATTAATTCAGCCATACACCACTGAAATGGGAATTCCAAAACGGATCGTTCAATTAAAATTAACTTTAGGGGACCCAAAGATCTGTTGGGATGCTGTACTGTACATAATAATTATCATCTGAAAATCTCCTTCCGATAATAAAATATCAGGTTTTCTTTAAAAAAAATAAAAAAAATAAGAGCAGCACAAAAGTTTTCCTGCAACACCTCGTGTTCCTGTAACACCTCGATTTTTTTGTTCCCTAGTGGGACTGGTATACACAGGTAATCGCAAGGACTTAAATAAACATTTTTTAAAATCAACACATACGTTTTTAAAAAAAAGGAATATATAAATTTTCATTGGCTACCTTAAACAAACTGCAAGGGTCACGGCAATCGGCATATACAACGAAATCAACCAAGTGAAAATTAGCTGACCGCAAATCAACTAGCGCCCTCTAGCGCCATTAAATTTGAATCTCGCGCCAAACGCCCCGCCCCGCCAGTTCGGCGCTGCCAGCGACGCCCCGCATTATTCTGCCCTGCCCAATTGATACTGCCCTGACAGCTTCGCCATTGCCATGTCTATTTTCTACTGTTCGGAACTGCATACACAGTTCAAACTTGTTTATTACGGCTACATTTATTTTAAAAATAAGTATGCCGAGACTGCTGACCAAAGGAGAGATAATTTATTACGTTACGACGGGTGGGCAGCAGTGCTTTCGGATGTACTTTGAGAAGGGAGGAGAGTTAACTAGGCAAAACGTTCGTTCGAATGAAATTCCGTGTCGGAGAACATAACCTCAAAACCGATTTTTTTTAATCGCTTGACCATAAATTGCACCTGAATCAATTTAGTACACTTGCGCTATAGGCGTTCGCAAAAAGCGGTTACGTCTTTGGCGGCGGCGTTGCGCACACAGCAGGTATCGAAATCGGTTCATCACGCTGCCCCCAATCCGCTAGCGCATTCCCTCAACATTTGTCTTTGGCTGGGGTGGCGGTGGCAGAACTCTCTAACGGCCCCCATCAACGTAAATGTTATCACCTGCCTCGAGACTCGACACAGCCGCTTCAAGGGGACATTCTATGACGAGCTTCAATTTACCAGTTTTGTTATAAGAACAGTATCCATAATACGTTTCCACGCATCTATTTAGTTGCTCGGTCGCTACGGCAGCAGTACTTTAAATTGTTGGGTCTATACTTCGTTCGGCCAAATAAGGTCTTTTCACCGAGTTGAGAAACAGCCAATCAGAGGCTGCGGCTGCGAACGTTCGGCTTTTTCCGGATCACACCTATCGCTGATTGGTTGCTACAGGCGCTCAACCCAGTGGCTCGTTGAACACGAGTAAGAACTGAAAATATCTTCGATGAGGTAACTTACTCGACTCGTTTGACGTGGACTATCTCTTACCTGAAACAAGAAAAACAAAAGCTTTTCAGAAACATTCGCAATTTTCGAATAATGTTCACCACGTTTGATATTTAAAAGCGTTTGTTACAACGGAACCGATTAATAAATGTTATACCTTTCAGATTTCAACGACAGATATATGTTCTCAAAAGCTTTTAAACTAAACCACGCGATTGTTTAAGGAGCGCATATCATCACTAACGAAACATCTGCATCAAGAGTTCAAGTGTTTCTGTTGCAAAATAGACAAAAGCGCGGCGGACCGCAAAGATAGCGCCTTACAACGTACTTACGAGCACTAAACGAAATTGTACATAACACGATAAAACTCTCCAGATGGACAGAATACAGTTTTATCACGGCGTTGGTTGGCACCTAGGTGCTAGCTTATGCACTTTGAAGAACAAATTATAGAAGCCTCGGGCGTTAAGCCGATAAAGTGAAGCATAAAATCGAGCTGAATTCGAAGCGAAGATAAAAACTTAGGCAGAAAATACATTTGGGAAGTAGATCGCTACATCAAATTAGTTAATAAGTCGAATTGCAGCTCACGAATCGAAGATGTGCCACTAAAAAGCCGTGCAAAAAGTCCACATTTCCGCAATTTTTGTGTAAAAGAAGAATCAGACGAGAATATGAATCTCCAGACGATCAATGTTGGCAATGGAACAACATGCACATCAGGCCAAGAAGTTGCTTGAAAAAGTAGCAATATTTATCATAGCAGATTGATGAATAAGTGAATTTATCAGAATGAAAGACTAGGTTAGTTACAGAATGTTAGGTTAAGTTGGGAGACAAAGACCCAGTAGTTGGATTAAATCTGCAAGAACTGGTCGGGGTAAGATGGATTAGCTTCAGTTAAGTTAGGTTATGGTGCGTCAGATATCCGAACCACCGGATATATTAACGCTGGCCAGAGGACCGCTGGAAAAGACCATCGCCAGATAAGTTTCTTTCTCATAGCTTGGAGTTCAGCGCCTTGCAACAACACTCATTCGTCGCCGTCCGAAAACCGGCCACTAAGACAATGCCACCCATCGCAGATGTAATTACACGAAAACGACATCCGAATAACGTTGATTCGTTTCCGTAGGCGTGTTCGAGATGACCGTCATCTCGCAACTTTGTCTCCAAGACCACCTGCAAACTCGGCATTTTTACGTGGTATACCCCACCTACACAGGGACTTGTCAAATGAACTCATAGGCTGGAGCCAACAGAGTTACGACCTTATTAAACGGCTTTTGTACAATTTATTATCTTTACACTTTGGGTTGGTGAGTGGAGTAGCCCGTCGCAAGTCCCGGATGCTTGGGTTAGGCCTACTCGAAACATTGTCATCTTCACAACCAACTTACAACTGAAACTGGAACTGAGACTATGTGATTATCTGGATTTTAGTTAAGTGGTCTCAGTGCGTCTCCTGTAGATGAGAGGGTCTCTTTGTGCCCTGTGAAACAAAAAGTCGCTAAAGGAATCTGTATTATTCAGCGACGTAAAGAAACATCTGTGCGCGTACAGTATTAAAATAATTTAAAATTTCTAAACTGAGTCTTCAAGATTACGGAGGCATAGCAGTAACTAGTCCTACAGTTGCCTTTTTATTTAAACGCCATTGTAACTCCTTTGTCCTTTCCATCCTATCCTGATTCATCTCGACTTTCGAGTTCATATCAGTTCATATTTATGAACTAATTACCACGTTTGTATTCATTGAAACAATTGAATTGAAACTAGCTTTTATTTCCTTAAGGAGAATATGGTTTAACTTTGGAATTTCAAACTGAATTTTGCATTTTCATGTAAGGCACTAGTAAGGAACATGTACAAATATGTGCATTAATACACAGTCATGTTTTCTGGTTTGTTCGTTCCCACTTTTCTTAAACATTAACATTTCGATACTTTCTCACAATGTTCCTAAACCATGACACTACAGAAGGCAGGCAAACTCACTGATCTGACCAGTTAACAGTCCAGCTCAAAGTGCACTCGGATACCAAAAAAGTTTTATGTTCATTTGCGTCCTATAAACGCAATGCTCGGATTTTGCAAGAAGATTGTGCGAGAGGAGGGGATACTTGATCCCATTAGACGAACAGAGCAACCACTCCCTTCTTTGTTCTTGAGGGCACATCACATGACTCTTGCACCCAACTTCGAACACAAAAATCTTGTTTGAATTACTTATAATAAGGACTTTCTTATGAATGTGTAAGGGGAGCGACTTTTGATGTGGATAAGTAGATAGGTCTATGAGAGAACAGGAACAGCACCTAACCTAACTTAACCTAGGGTTACATTGAAACCTACCCTAACTTAACCTAGGGTTACTTTGAAACCTAACTTAACCTAGGGTTATTTTGTATTAGGTTAAGTTAGGTTAGGTTTCAAAATAACCCTAGGTTAGGTAACATTTCAAAATAACCCTAAGTTAAGTTAGGTTCGGTGCTGTTCCCGTTCCCTATCTACTTGGATAGTATTCAGAGATTGATCCAGATAGCTCGATAGGCACTTTTGGGAATATTTACACGATTGGATACTATATAGCTTTGGCTGCTTCGTACCTCTTCACGTCGCGATTTAATGTTCGATGGTTTTCAGAAACACCTTTAAAATTTAATCACTTTTGCGGGCAAATCTCCCGCAACGGCTAAATTAACCACAAATAGTCTCCGCGGTTCTGCGGTGTTTCGAAAACAAACTCTCAGCGCGAAATAATTTACGAAGAAACTTTTTGTCCTCTCCTATATTTTTCATAAAACAATCGGTTTATTAAAAGTATCGGTGGTCTGTTTATTTTATGGGTACTTTGGGAACATCTAACAAATTCAATAAGCAGATTTGGAATTAGGCAACTTTGTCGATTCGTCGAAGCAGAACTTTTGTTTGAGATCAGTGCACTTATTTATCACACACAAGCGCAGCCTGGAGTCGGGAACCCGTTCCAAGTCGAATTCAGTCGGCGGCACAGCTTTGTGAGGCGGTACAAAATTATAGTAATAAAGAAAATGATTGTCGCGCTGGAAATGCCGTATAAAATTCAGGGACGTGAAGCTATGGACCATTTATCCTCGTATAGAACAAAATATTGAAGTTTTGGAACTCCATCGGAAAACAGCACAGCTACTTAAAGTGAATACGGAAGCAACATCTTGTTTAGATTCTTAGCCTAAATAATCCAGTATATTTTCAGAAGTTTTCCACATCTAATCCGCGTAAAAATGTTGAAGTGGTAATTCCTTTTTCACACAGACATCAATGGGGGTATTGTTTTACAGAAGACAAATGCTTAATTAAATCAGATTCAAAAATAAGAACTCTAACAGAAATGATTTCTGGTGCCAATAAGAAAAAAATCTTAATATAGTAACAAAACATTTTTTTCTTGACGCAAGATTTGTTTTTGTTGTGGAAAGATTTTTTTCTGATTGCAAGAAAAAATTCTTAAGCCAACCAAACAGAATTCTTGCGGCTACAAAAAAATATTTTTTTTTCACTTTATCAAGAGAATGTCTTGGCAACAGGAATTATTCCTGCGAGTGAAAGAAAAAAAAAAGATGCGTTACAAATAATGAACAAATTTCGTCAGACAAGACTTTTCAGCCAAGAAATTATTTATCGTCGTCTAGCGACAGCCCTCGATTAGTCCAATTTCCGATTTTGTATAAGTAGATCCGCAAAGAATGTCCCAAATATCACAACAAAATGGAAAAAAGCGCAATGAACGGGTTTTTTTATGCAGAACTTGTGAAACGAAGCTTTCGGGAAAGAAACCGTTAAAACATTCCATTCAATCCATTTTTGAAGACGGTGCGGTTTTTATTTTCCAGTGTTGACATCAGTAAAAATCAAGAGCAATTAGTTTTTTACTTCATTTTCTCGCTACGTTAGAATGAATCTGGATTGTTTTAATAGGCAGATTTAATTCGAATCCAGAAAAAAGGTACAGGAAATAATGATTTATCTCAAAGTACTTGTCAGTGAATCACTGTCAGAAGACAAGCCCTACTCACTGACGCTTTTTTGTCATAGACTCGGCCTGTCAGGGAGACCCCTTGTAAACGTCATCTCCGTGTCCAATTGCCGTCCATCGCGAAGGGATAGAGGGGCTGTCTACAAATTACTAGGTGCTCAGCCCCTTCCCAGCAACGCAATTTTCAAGCTTTCTCCACATAACCATGCAAATTAAGCCGATAGCAAAAAATGTTTTACGAAAAATACCAATAAAAAGTGTCGGAAAATCACATCGAAACGCACATTATTAATTTCACTTCTTAATTAATAACTAACGTCCTCAACAAAACAAACGAACGAAATATTAACGTAATACAACACAAACTACAAATGAGAATTCTTCATAGTTACAGCTTATTTTAAATTCAGAACATTTCGACCCACTAATTTAGTGGGTCGAAATGTTTTATTTGTTTGTTTAGTGGCACTAAACAAACAAATAAAAAAAACACGTTAAAATCCGCCAACACTTCACTTGACCAGAATTATACACACAAACTTTCCGTTTGTCTTGCTTTAAGAGCTAAACCATAACACTACAAAATGCCAAACCCGTTGTAGCCTATAAACTTTCTTTACTTTATAGCTTAAGAAAGAAGTTACGAGAAGCAGTGCATTTTCGCAAAAGGCTCTTAACACGGTAAGTACACAGCACCGGCGACGCTATGCCACTGACTGTCATTTTTTTGCGGAACCAAAAGATGATAATGTAAAATCGCGTGTTGCTCTTCTGGAACCATTTCCGATTCCCCGAGCGATGCCACATTGTGGGCCGGCGCCCGCAACTTTGTCTTAAAACTTTTCCCTTGCGCAACACTGCCCTTGTGATGTCGAACACCAACTACTTTCTTGGTGCCAAAATTCGAACACACTTTTGGAATACCAAAGCGGGAATTTTTAGTACGATACTTCCTGCGGTAGACAAAAAGTACAGAAGCTGGGGATCAATTACGGGAGGAGGGATGAAGAATAACGCAATTACGACAAAATAGAAAGAACTAAAATTGTTAAAATAAAAATGGCTAGGCCATATGTAAATGTGATGTAGATTAATAACCAACAATCAACGATTTCGCATTTGTTAAGCGGATTTCAAAAATGCCAAAGCCGCCTTCAAAATGGCGATGTGGTTTTTGAAAACGCTGCGAAAATATTTCCGTTTCGAATTTCTTTAAGACACACATATCAAGTCATTAATGCCGGCACAAAGTCTGTGTTTATAAAGAAATTAACAAGAAATAACATCGCCGTTAAATGCAAGCAAAACATTTCGATCGCATTGAAAAGGCTTTGATGCATCTTAAAAAGCAAACACTCCAATTTTCTTAATAGATGCTGATTTTAATAACGCCTCCTGAGTGGAGGACAAAATTATGCCTGCAGCTCATCGTGTTTCACAAGCTATTACCGCTGAAAAGAGACGGTCGCCTAATGACAGTCCAATAAAAAACAAGCACGATTTTCTTTGCTGAGATGTTTACCTGTTTCCAAAGTAAATAGTGATGAAACGTCAACATTATTCTTACGACAGCTCATCAAAAACCAAATCAGTAAGCTCTAAATAAGTCGGTTGCACCTTGTAAGAACACCTCTGGTAAGCGTACCTTAAGGACTAACCCAAAATGGACGATTTGGCCAAATTGGACGCGAATATGGCCACCAACCGGAAATAACGTTCATCAACGTTCTCCCCTCCCAAAATTCGGCTTCAAAATTGTTGAATTTAAGACAAAACCCTCCGAAAAGATATTTTGAATGGTTTTAGGGTCGGACTTTGGGTCGGGGAATAATTAAAGAAGGCCATTTCCGGTTGGTGACCATGTTCTCCTCCAATACAGCCAAACCGTCTTTTTTCCTAATTTTTTCCCGAATTAAGTTCTTTTAGGTCGTGGCTATTCGCCCGTCAGCGCAAATACATGGAGACTTGAACGCACGTAATGCATTTTAAATGGGAGGTGATTTGAACGCACGGAACCCAAACTGACACATTTGATATGGGGCAGGTAGGCGAATAGCCCCTTATTATTTAGAATTTGAACTTACCATGTAAGCCTCGAAAAGACCAAAGTTTCACTCGTGTGGTGAGTTTCCTTCCCAGTGACAAAGTTCACACTGCTACTTTCCTCGCCAATTTCCCGACCATTCATGAGTTTTAAAGCACAGATTTACAAGCTCGCACTCATTACATGTCTACTCACTTTACCTTACAGGTGAAAATTATGAACCTCTTCTGGCACTTATACCGCAAGGAAGCAGTTTTTATCAGAGCTCCTTTTAGCAGACCATACACTGTAATTTTTTAAGGTAGCATTTTGAACCTTTCGGTTTAAATTTGGTGCTACCCTCCGTCGTCAAGCCGAGCGGAGAGATAGCGGAACGAGGCAAAAGGCATCCAACCTAGCCCAACCTATATCATAAGCAAGCCTCTTTGCCGTA
>Ga0058701_10003180_pt1 | contig 12881 bp, 9 predicted proteins | sample AgamicOrMae_FD_97039 | JGI IMG/M metagenome (GOLD analysis project Ga0058701, IMG submission 97039) | Agave microbial communities from Guanajuato, Mexico - Or.Ma.e | ecosystem: Host-associated > Plants > Phyllosphere > Phylloplane/Leaf | place: Guanajuato, Mexico | collected 2012-06-04
AATTATTATGTTTACCATCAGCTGTTGCCCGCTTAGTTCCTATATTTTTCCTAAATCGTAATTAAAAATCCCCATCCCAGAATCGTCCGAGCACATGAGTTCGTGGTCTCAGTTTTTTTCTCAACGGGGGTTTTCATATCGCCGCTATATTTTATCCAAGCAAGATATATTTTAGTGTGAATATAGCCCTAATAACCAATTGGAAGCACTTTTCCGTCGTTGAAATAAAAAAGAACCTGGTTTCGCAGAGTTGTAAATATTTTGTCTGCTCGTCGATTTCAGGTGACGAGAAAGAAGAAAAAGCTGCCGCTAGCGAAGAAGTCAAGAAGGATGCGCCGACCAATCCGTGATGCGCTTGTGTCTTCTCCAAAGGAGGAGCAGGTTCCGTTCTTGAAAAACGATTTAATCGCGGAGGTGAAGTTCCTTACGTGTGATGGTGTTCGCGTCAACTGAACGGATTCGAGTGGCGTTTAGCGGAGCTGGGCAGATCGCCACGTGACTCATGTTTTCTACTCTAGTTTTGTGGCCCAATTAATTTATTTTCTCGTTCCGAGGCTGAACTAGAATGAATGCGCAGCGTTCCTGTGATTGTTTTAGAAAAGTTTGGCCCCCCCTGTTCCCTCGCGCGTGCGGATAGATCTTGCGCGCGTTATTTTAAAGAAAAATTACCTGCAGGACCGAGTAACATATGTGTTGTATTCTTCTTGATAATTTTATTACTGCGTCTCCATTTCTTTCGTGTCGCATAGGACTATTTTTATATCTGTTGAAATCGCTCAAAGGGTGCTGTAATCTTTTATTTTATTTTTGGAAGTAACTCCCCTCTTTTCCAAGTATTTCTAGTATGGAATAAAATTTTACAGCTGTGACATCCAAATTATTTTACGGTGAATTTCAGTTTTGATGATGATATTTGTGGTCTCTGGACTGAGAGTTGGTACTTATGATCTCATTGAAAGTGCAAGTACTTTGTCTTAAAAGTTGTTCCGGACTTGGAAGTCTTACAGGACATCCCTCACTGAGTGCAGAAGAGTTCTATTAATGACCAAAATTTGGTCCTCTCTTTTTTTTGTATTTATTTCCCTAGTTTACGCTTTTCTCTTAAGTTACATTAAGTGGTAGTAAGAGAGCGGTACTATTAGCGGATGAAATCCTAAGAAAACGTGTGGTTGTTCTTCCTTCTGAAAAGTGTACCTCATAACCAGGAAATTTGTTTTGTTAAAAACTAAACCCGTTTTAAATCAATTGAGAACAAAAATCTGTGTACCTTGATACTTTCGTTAAGGCGGAGCCTTTAAGTGTCAAATTCCAGGATCTGCTAGGAACAAATTTGGCTAGCACGACTGTAATACGTTTCCTTCTCCGGTAATTAATAATACTTTTGTGCCTCTCATTTTACATGACATGATAAAATCAATGTGGACTAAAAATAATTTCATGGTACCTGATACGCGTTACTTTAACGTCAATCAAGTTATTCCCCCAAATTATGAATTATTTCGCCATTCTTTTAGTCCAGCAAATCCTGAAACCATACTCGTACATGCGTTTATTTTCTTATCCTATGAAGTGTTTAGCACCTGTACATCTGATTCCTGTTGACTGTAGATGCCCATTTATATCCATGCATTGAGTTCTACAAGCGCCTGTCTTGTTCTAATTACATTTTTTTTCTGTGAACGTATGAATTTTCTTTTGTTACTGGTAACCGTATTTCCGAGATACGTAATTTCAGCGCTAAAGTCTCAACTCGACTGAATGCTGAAAACGGCATTTCCATGGTCAGAGCGTGTTGCCAGCGTTCGTCAAATGTAACCGTTGTTAACTATAGAACCTCTTGAGATGACTTAGCATGTATTTTTTGATTTAGATCGTCCTCGCGCTGAGCAAACCAAAGATGGGTTTAATCTTTTATCAGTTCATCTTTACCGGTTTTAAAGTTAACCGCGCTGCAATTCGACGGTATCACGCAACACTAACCGTTGCCCACATCAGCCCATACCGTACTCTAAACTTGACGCAAGCGCGGTAGTTGTTTAAGATGAATGGTTAAGATCGGCGTGTTGATTGTGTTGCTTTGAGGCTTGTCTTTGTCTCACCAATCACAGCCACCAGATTTCCGTCTCTTCCATTTCATACCATCAGCGTGATTGCCTTTGTTTACCGGGAAGTCTTTCGGAGAGAGCGTTGTAGTTGTAAAGTATTGTACATTGACTTAATTTCGTTTGGAGAACAATTTTTCGCTATCCATTCTACCCTTTTCGATGTACAAAACAGTTCAAGCACCTATTTCGTCCTATCAAGGTTCTAACGAACTGATTTTTTTTTTTAATGAAGTGTGGACTGAATAGTCTTGGTTTTCGTTTTTCCAATCACATCCAACCGATTCTCGTAGATCTTTCAGAAATCAATTCATGTATGAAACATCTTAAGTCTTCGACGTGTTCGTGTTAGCCGGTATCAATCATGTTTAGCCGAGAGAGGTGAATAATCTGGAAAGGCAGTCCTTATTTTCAAGAGAAGGTTGTATTACCTTGCTGCAAGGCAGAGCGTCAAACGGTGTTTATTTTTACCTCCTCCGAATAAACGGAAACACTTAGTTTGCGCTTAAACAGTAACAGTTGTATCTATTCGTATGTGCAGGTAAATATTTTGACAAAGTATTTTATTTTGTACAAAAATTTGAAACTTTTATAAGCATTAGTTATTTGTGGGTGCTCCCAATTTAAATACATTGTATTGTAATTTAATTGTGCTGTGTCTTCATTTCAACCACCTACCCATCCTCGTCAAATTACAACAGCTTTGAAAATGGGACAAAAGTTGCCACACTTAAAAATTTTTTTTTTTTTCCTTTTTTTTAAGTTGCGTGTCCAACATTGCTGAGGAGAATTTTAGGAATTCGTAGCAATGATCCCCGTGATCAGGAAGGCAGTGATTTCGTGTCTAAAGAAACGTAAAGTACCCCAATTTGTCAAAAATGTATTGATTAAAAAGAAAAAAAAAAGATTCTGTGTAGAAAGGAGATAGTGTGGTGAGAGCTTTCAACCTCGAATCTGTTCCGTAGCTTTTAGAATCGTTTGTGAAACGCTGTTTTTGCGAACGTGGACTTGAAAAGCTAGAAGACAAAATTACCGGAGCTCGAGAAGTGTACTATAGTTCGATATTCAGACGGTCGGGGTCGTTATGAACCCTTCCATAGAGAATTTTGGGTTATCATTTGGCACTCAAACGGTCATGATCGCGGGTTTCAGTTTTTTTTTAAATTATTATTGTTATTATTTTTTTTTGAAAGTAACCATCAAAAAACTTAAGTCCTTGTTCTTCCATGATTTTTTTCTTTCTTTTCTTTCTGTGCGGATTAGAGGGATGCATACGAATCACCGTTTGTCTTAATTCCCTTTTGCTGACGTAATGACGTGAAAACCTAAGCTCCGTTTCATGTAACTTGCAATGCCGCGGAAGGATAAAGGTTTAGGACATATTTTCGTGTAAAATATGAGCATAAATTTATAGATACCGGTAAAGGAGAGATTATGTTCAAAATCTCCCGCCTTTTTTTTTCGGCGAACGGCCGTTAGAGCGCGCTGTGGTAGAGCTGTTTGGCTGTCTGCTACAGAGCAACATGTGAGAAACGCGGCATCGCCAGCCGAAGGGATGATTTTACGGCGAATTTTTTATTTATTATGGATTATTCCGAACTTTGTGGAGGCGAGGTTATCCGACTGTGTTTACTCCTTTTCACCAGACGAAGTGGGAAAACCAACATTAAGTGGACTTTTCATTCAAAAACTAACGCGGAATTATGTATGCATCCTGGTTAACCTGTTTCAAGTATCGGTGTGTCTTTAGTTTTGCGACGGAAACAACTTCAAGGTATGTTCCTCAGATGGCCAAATATCATCTACCTGCTGTAACACCGATAATATGATGATCACAATGGAAAGGTAAGGCTATATTCTCTACAATGTGTTTGGATTCGGCTTGTGATCAGCTCACATCACGGTGCACGGAGCTTGCCCTGCACCGTGATTCACATTGTGTATTTAAAAGATTGCATTTCTCCTGGGTTTTACTGCTCCCCGAGGTTCAATCTTTGATTATTTATTGCTGACACTAACGTAAACTAGCTTGGTAAGGTTATATGTGTCTCGCTATTCGCTGCTATAACGCTAACGACCTGAGCGGCATCAGGCTTGGCGACTTCAAGTTTGGTTAGAGACCCAGTATCAACCATAGGTAGAAAATGCAATTTTTGAAGTTGATGTGGAAGTTAAGCGTATCGCCATTAAATTAGTGCGAAAGAATCTTGATCCATGGAGGGATCTGGCCAGTTTTTCCATGCTTGATCAGTTGATGGATTGGGAATAGCAAAAGCAGCCTAATATCGTTGTAAGAGCAATGTTCGTCCTTCGCTCCTTACAGTCCGTCGGTCGTTTTCCGCAGCTTACAGCTGTTCTCTAAAAGTCCTTGTCAAGGGTTCAGACTCTGCAAATTTGAATGCCTACAGTTTCCACCTGTGTTCAGCCCTCCCGTCACCCAGCCGAGTGAAACGCACAGAGCCAACCTACCTAACATTACCATTCGACACTAAGAAAGCATCATGCCGCTTTTAAAAGAGGAGTCTTGTGCCTCGCTTCGATACTGATCCGCTCAGATATCGTCCAAACCGATGCTGCTTACTTTCCGGTGAGTTATTGCGACCGCCAATAAATCAGGTGAAATAAAATGGACGCGGCTCAGCGATCGTAGAGTTTTGTTTAATCTATTCTAAGTTAAATTTAAAAAAATGATTAAGTTAGGTTTAATCTTGGTTAGATTAACCTTGGTTAATTATGATGCGCAGTGCCTCACTGCGCTCATACTGGCTTCGCGACCAAAGGCGTAACACAATAGGCGGGAAATTCACCTTTTCAACTGTGCGGACACTAAATTAACCTAAATGAGACCAAAACGAATGCTTAAAAAAAAGAGACAGTAAATAAAAATGGTTTGAAGTGACAAGTCAGTGACTCATGGGACCCTGTGAGTACAGAGGGTCATATTCTTGGGGGCAACCCTTCCATTTCGCGCGGATAATTCCCTATTTGTTTTTCCGCCATCTCCTGAGAAAACAGTTTCAAACATAAGAGCCCTCATTTTATCTATTCACCGATTATTACCGTTACGCGCGTTTCCTTCCCCCGCCGATATCGAATCGAAGTTCTTTCGACGGCATTCCTGGGAACGTTTTCGGAGGTGTTAACATGGCAACAAGTCAACAAACAGGCATCGACGATAAACGAATGAAGATTTCGCCCACGTAGGGCGACCGCCCTTACAACCAGTCAAGACTTACAACGGTAAGTTTACACATTTTTGCACGCTAATACAGTGTTGCCAGATTTTGCGAAATTGGACCGCAAATATCCCTAAAACGGACAGAGATAAGCAAGCGAGTAACACCATTCTTGGAAAGCGCTCATGTTGACTACCTTTAATATACTATGCTTTAATTTGCTGGGTTATCTGTCTCGTTTTCAGAGATAACCGCGACCAAACTCCGTTTAGTCTGGCAACACTGATCTTAATTTGGTGATTTTGTTACTCGAACCGGTGGTGATGCATTATTGAAAATAATTTCAATAGTTCTAAACCCAAAAATAATAAAACTCTTGTTTTCATTTTTTTGAGGAGATTTTATGGCACGAGTATTATAAATGCTAGTTTCGAGCAAAGGTTAATAAAACTCGCTGAGAACTCATTCAAAAACACAATACCGTAAATAAAGTAACTTACTCAGGGTGTGATTCATACTTCCGGCGTTACCATTTCGATATCTGTTTACGTTGGTTTTAAATGTTTTGACAGGCAGCGTGCGGGTTCGCGTCAATAGGAGATGGTTTATCAACTCCGTTGTTTACTGAATATTTGATGATCCTCACCCGAAAGGGGGCCCTCTTCAGAGGTCCAGAAACAAAAAGTTGAAAGTAAAAAAAAACATGTTTTTTTTCTGTTATTCATCGCTCTCTACTTCCCTTTAAATGCAACGCATTTTAGGAAAGTTTTTTTTTGCGTTTTGATCGAATGTCTTAAATGTAATGGATGTGGGATACGGTGATTTTATTCTTAAATAATTATATTTTTTTTAAAAGAACTTAAATTCACTTCACGGGATCCCCTCAACTCTAAAATACTTTGGATGCTATATTTTTTAACCGCTTAAACGCAATTTTTATTCTTAAAAGAAGTGAAAAAAAAGGACTCAGGTTTATTTCCCTGGATTCCCAACTCTTAACTCTAAAATGCTTTTGATGCGATATTTTTTTCTTGACCCCTAAAACGCAATTTTTACTCTTAAAAAAAGTGAAAAAAAAAAAAAAAGAAGGACTCAGGTTCATTTCCCTGGATTCCCATCTCTTAACTCTAAAATGCTTAGATGCGATATTTTTTTCTTGACCCACGCAATTTTTATTCTAAAAAAATGAAAAAAAAATGAAGTGTCTATTCCCACGCTGCCCTGTTTAAAATATATTAGGGTGGTTTGCGTGCGATCAAGTCACCTCAGATTTCAAATGCATTCGGTTGGTTTCCGTGCGTTCAAGTCTCCCTAGCATTAACATAGGCGTGCGAGTAGAACTGACCTTTTTTAAAAACTACTCAAACGCAACTTAAAAAACGGAGCACTTCTATCCACGTCAAACGTCCATTTAAAATGCACTAGGTAGGTTGGTGGTCGTGCGTCGGAGTCTCCGTTCTAGTCCCATATGGAATGCATGTACGTGGATATAATTTTTTTATCAAATAGCGCACGTCACGTGGATATAACGTCTGTCCTAAAAAAATTGCTTCACACGCGAATTATATTAATTCCTTGTGGCTGATAAAGAGGCTTCCTTCTGACTTTTCATTTTTTTGCAGGATCATGGCGGATTTGGCGATGGTTTCGGAAGGAAAGCCGTTGGCGCACAAGTCGGTTTCCGACTGGCTGTGCGGCGTGTGGGGGCTGCGCCAGGCGTCGCAGACCGCGCGAGCGGACTCCTTCCTCCTGCGCCAGAGCTCCAACACGCTGCGCAATGAGACCAGAATCAAAACCGAATACGACAAGTACCAAAATGATCTACGTCTTCATGACCGGTTAGTAAGAAGAATTAATTTTACTGTGAATTGTGTCTCGCCTCATTACCGCTCTGCTCACTGACAGTTGTTGCCAAGCTTGATGCCGCTTCGCGGTAGCATCAAGTGACATTAACCCATAACAGCCTTAAGTATTTGGAGTGAAATTTAGCTTAAGAAAAATTCGAAGTATTTCCCCATCAAATTAAAAAAAGCAATTTTAAGCTTTGGGTAATACCTAAATTATTAACCCACTACCGCCCAGCAATGCCGTTCGGTAATCGAAAAACTTACTTTAGAGGATCTTTTTAGTTCAGTATTGTCATAATTTAAAAAATATTACTCTGGAAACCTGAAATTCAATAATTTAGGCATTTTCCAAAGCTTAAAATTGCATAATTCAATGGGAAAAAAATCCTTCGCATTTCCCTCCAGCTAAATTTCTCTCCAAATACTTTGGGCTGTTATGGGTTAAATTTTAGTTTTCCAGAGGGGTGATATTTTTCCAATTTTGACTATACTGAACAAAAAAGATCCTCTGAAATAAATTTTTCTGGCTCCGAACGGTATCGCTGGGCGGTAGTGGGTCAAGCGTTACCTACGCTGTGCGTCCCTCCGCTTGACGACAAGGTGGGACACACCAGAGGTGGGAATTTCGGGTAGCTGTTATAAGCGCCAAAAACCACAAGCGCCAGTCCGTAACCGCCAAACGAGAAAAGTCGCAAACGCCAAAGGTCTTAAATGCAATACTAACCTCACCTAACCTAACTTAACCTAACCTAACTTAGCCTAACCTAACTAAACCTAACTTGACCTAACCTATACGAACTTTGGCGTTTGCGACTTTTCTCGTTTGGCGGTTACGGACTGGCGCTTGCGGCGTTGGCGCTTGTGGTTTTTGGCGGTATCGAATGCCCCCCGGAATTTCCTTCGCGGCTAAAAGAGGTGGTTGGGTTGCAGGGTGTCAGAGGTGGGGAGGTGGCGCGAGATTCTCCGGAGAGCGCAAGCGTGCATCGCTTTGGAGCGCGACGCTCTCGACGAGGAGAAGAATAAGTGCGAAGACATGATGGAGAAGATCTTCGCCAATCTGGGCGTCGTCGCCGAGGTCACTGCCATAATGGACAAGCGGCGCGAAAACGACCTGGTCTTGCACGAAGCCTTGAGGGAGCTTAAAAATGTAAGGGACCCCCCGATATACGTACCTGTATTTTAACTAAAGTTAACTTCCTTAGAGGATTGCCCGTTTATTATTTCGCAAATAGGCTAATTTTAGACCCCCTTACCCCTTTGGTTACGTTTTTTCCTGTACCAGAAGTCTCAAATGTTTTGTTCGCTGCATTTTTTTAACCCATAACAGACCAAAGTATTTGGAGTTAAATTGAGCTTAAAAGAAATTAGAAGGATTTTTACCACTATAAAGCGCAATTTTAGACTTGGGAAAATGCCTAAATCATTAAATTTAAGGTTTCTAGAGGGGATATATTTTTTGAATTGGGATAATACTGAACTGGAAAGATCCTCTAAAATAAATTTTTCTGTTTCCGAACGGCATCGCTGGGCGGTAATGGGTTAAACCTCCGTAACTTTGAAACGGAGGGAAATACACCAGAAAAGCACGGAATAAAATCGCTGGATGTTCAAGAGATCTATGACTCTGGATGTTTTGTCGATCTCTTTCTGGTCCAAAAATACAGACGTTTGAGAAATTAGGAGCGACCAATACATTTGAGACTGCGAGTACCAGTTACATAGGTTACTCTTCCGTCGACCACCTCTCCCCCAAAAGAGCCGCGTGACGTAATTAATGGACGGTCCCTATGCACAAAGGATGATGTGAACCCTCGATTGAGTTGAACAGTTTCCCCAATCGCAAATTGAATTGGTCATTTTTATAGGTATTTTTTTACAGGTTTATTTTGAATCGTTCATCCGATTTTAAATATTTTATGTGCAAGTTAGGAATCTTTAAAATTCAAATGGAAAGTTAACGCTAATTTTTTTTGTGATGATTATCAGAAGCATTTTGAACACTTAAAAAAAAAACAACGATATCAGATAATTAAACGCTATTTTTGTTCTTATTCTACTAAAAGAAGCAATTTGAAGACTTAAAAAAGAGACGATGTGGGAAAATTGAAAGCTATTTTTTTTGTTATTTTATTGAAAGAATCATTTTGAACTCTTTTAAGACAAACGATATGGGAAAATTTAACGCTAAATTCTTATGGTTATTTTAACGTAAGAAGCATTTTGTACAATTTCAAGAGACAATATCGGAAAATCTAAATAAAAAAATAAATAAAAACATAATCATTTTCTTTTAGAAATCGGTAAATTAAAAGAAAAATACGATTTCGCACTACTTCAGAGACCTATTTCGGAATATTTTAAGGACAGGCAAGCCCCTGAAATTCAAATAGCACTGCATCTATTTTTTGTGTCAATTTATCGTAAGAAAAATGCAACCTAATCAATCTTATCGTTTCCAGGAAGCCACTCTGATGGAGAGCGAGCGGAATCTGTTAACCGAGCGCTGCCACGCAGCTTTTGATGAACACAACCGTCTCCAAGAGGCGCACTGCACGCTGGGCCGCACCATCGAGGACCAGGAAGAAGCCATCGATCTCGACACCGAAAATCTCACTCAAACGCGGCACAGCAGCAATATTATGTACAAGCCCGATCCGTTCGAAGAACTGCCCAAGTAAGTCCGATCTCAATACGAGCAGTTTCTGTCTCACAATCAAATGTGTTCGAGTCCGGGTAGCTGTCGTAAGCGCCAAAAACCACAAGCGCCAACGCCGCAAGCGCCAATCCGTAACCGCCAAACGAGAAAAGTCGCAAACGCCAAAGTTCTTAACCGCAACACTAACCTTACTTAACCTAACCTAACTTGACCTAACCTAACCTATACGAACTTTGGCGTTTGCGACTTTTCTCGTTTGGCGGTTACGGACTGGCGCCTGCGGCGTTGGCGCTTGCGGTTTTTGGCGCTATCGAATGCCCCCCTTCGAGTCTAAACACTGGTGCTTTTGTGGAGATAGAACTACCGGTACGTTTTTGCAGCACGATGTCCTACGAGGCGTGGCTGGAGCACATGAGGTGCTCGAGGGCCCGTGCGGACAACGAGTGCGCCAGTGCGACGAAGCTCCGCGAAGCCATGGCGATCGCCCGGGTGCGCGCCGATAACATGATGCGCTCGCAGAAGAACTTAACGGAGTTTGCGTTGCGGAAATGCGCCTACGAAATGCAGCGCGCCAAGAACGAGCTCGAGTGGCAAAAGGCGAAGGTGCGTTGATATTTAACCCATAACAGCCCAAAAAGTATTTGTAGTAAACTTTAGCTTAAAAGAAATTGAAAGGATTTTTTTCCATTAAAACAAGCAATTTTAAGCTATGAAAAAGGCCTAAATTATTGAATTTGAGGTTTTCAGAGGGGTGATTTTTTTTAAATTGTGACATTACTGAACTGAAAAGATCCTCCAAAATAAAATTTTCTGTTTCCGAACGGCGTCGCTGGGCGGTAGTGGGTTAACATGTTGGATGGAGCTATTCGTTGGTCAAAGGGATAAGGGAAACTGGACTTCGCCTCCATCTTGCAATGTATCTTCCCCGTCCACCTTAGCAGACTCGTGTTCCTTCCTTCCCCACACTACCCCGCCTCTTAACTATTCCCGCTTCTCAGAATGTTTTCGATGATTTCTTCTGTGTTTGCGCGATCTCCCCTCTCTCTTCCTCCGTTTTCTCGCTCGCTCAGGTCCGCCATTTGTCGTACGGGGCATCCCCATCCAACGAGAACGCTCCGGATTATAAATGGCGGACCCAAACGACTGAAAAAACGGAGTTTGGGAGAGAGAGGGGAGATCGTGCCAACACAGAATTGTGATAGAGATCCATCTTGCTCTGCTATCTTCCCCCTCCACCGTGCACCTCGTGTTCCTTTCTTCCCCACACTCCCCCGCCTTTGACCTGTTCGCGCTTCTCAATCAGTTTTCGCTTGCTTTTCCGGTGGTTTATTCTTATTTTAATGTCTAACGCCCATCTTTTAATGTTGGTTTTTCAGTTAAAAGAAGATATGTGTAGACTCCGTGGGGAAATCCATGAGCTGGAGTGCGCTATGAGAGACAAAGAGCCACCTCAACAGCTGGCAGAAACTCGTCTGGAAACTCGGAAATACCGACCAAACTGCGAATTCGTCAAAGACGAGCCGATGCAAGGACTCTCGGACGAGATCCGGCAAGTGCAGCGCACGCGAACTGAGCTGCACAATCAGCTGAACCGCGCCAAGTAAGTTCATATTGCAGTTTGTTCAAGTTCTTTGTTTGAATCGCAACAACGAAGTTAATTTCGATTTTTAAAAAGTGCGGTCTGGAATGACCCATTGAAAAGAAACGGTATCAATCTTAGAGACAGCTCCGATGAGCGGTACCAGAGTCAGATACAAGGCACGTAACTAAACCTAACTTAGCCTTACCTAACTTAACCTACCATGGGAAGGTTTATATATAAACCTTCCCATAATAAAATAACTTAATCCAACTTAACCTAAAGTAACTTAACCTTACTTAAAATAACAACCCAAATCAACCTTCATTGACCTGACATAACCTAACCTAAAATACCTTAATCTCGCTTAACTTACTCTAACTTAACCTAATGTACCGGTACACTGACCGAATCTACTCTCTAAAAACCTTCGAGTCGAAATTCGTTCGTTAAACCAATAACTGACCATGGCGAAGTTTCAAGTGTGTGAGATTTTGGTTTGACCCTCTGCCTCCCGGCGATGCCGTTCGGAAACAGAAAATTTTATTATGGAGGATCATTTCAGTTCAGTATTGTCACAATTAAAAAAATATCACCCCTCTAAACCTGAACTTTAATAATTCAGGCATTTTTCAAAGCTGAATATTGCGTAATTTAATGGGAAAAATCCTTCGAATTTCTCTTAAGCTAAATTTCACCCCAAATACTTTGGGCTGCTGTGGGTTGAACGAGTGGAACTCACTCGAAGCTTTAAAGAGAGTAAACTGCACGCCATGTATATCTTTGAATTCTCATTTCGTAACGAAAGGTTTTAAGCAGAATATCTAGAAGGTAGAAAATGCGACCTCATGGCTTTCAAATGGTGACTCATATTTTCCAGGTCGACTTACAACGCCATGGAGGACCTTCTGGTGACGTTGGACCGCGACCTCGAAGGCAAGATTTTGGCGCTGACGGCGATTTTGCAAGCGCTGGACACCCACCAGCGGGTTGCGATCGTCGACGAGCCTCCCCTCAATCCCAGCACCGCCCGCAACCTCACTCTCACGAACTACAGCAAGGAGATACCGGAGTGCACCACCGGCGCCCTGCAGAAATTCCGGAAGGACTACGAGGCCTACCCGGGGAAATGCGGCATCAAACAAAGCCTCACTTGCTGAGAAGCCTGATTAGAGTCCTGATTAAAAGAATTTACAGAAAGACTGCCATCGCTCATCTTTATATCTTTGGAATCTGATTTGAAGCCACTGCCCAGGTTAACGACTGATGGACTTAAAAGCTGAATATCAACATGTGTTCTACGTTCAAACCGAGGCTTACCTAAGGCTAACCTAAGTTAAGCTCACAATCAGTCCTCTTCCTTAGGTTAGTTGCCTTGTGCGGGTAGCTGTCATAAGCGCCAAGAACCACAAGCGCGAACGCCGCAAGCGCCAATCCGTAACCGCCAAACGAGAAAAGTCGCAAACACCAAAGGTCTTAACCGCAATACTAACCTTACCTAACCTAACTTAACCTAACTTA
>Ga0058701_10003181_pt1 | contig 12881 bp, 9 predicted proteins | sample AgamicOrMae_FD_97039 | JGI IMG/M metagenome (GOLD analysis project Ga0058701, IMG submission 97039) | Agave microbial communities from Guanajuato, Mexico - Or.Ma.e | ecosystem: Host-associated > Plants > Phyllosphere > Phylloplane/Leaf | place: Guanajuato, Mexico | collected 2012-06-04
CTAACGAAGTGACTATTCACACGCTGCCCCATTCAAAATGTATTAGGTTGGTTTACGTGCGTTCAAGTCTCCCTTGTATTAACTTAGGCGTGCGAATAGAACTGACCTTTTCTTAACCCTTTACCGCCCAGCGATGCCGCTCGGAAACAGAAAAAAAATGTTGTAGAGAATCTTTTTAGCTCAATATTGTCAAAATTTAAAAAATATCACCCCTCTGAAAACCTGAAATTTAATGATTCAGGCGTTTTCAAAAGCTTAAAATTGCGTAATTTCATGGAAAAATCCTTCGAATTTCTCTTGAGCTAAATTTTACCCCACATACTTTGCGCTGTTATGGGTTAAGCAATGACATTCCAAAATACCAATCAGCGAATTTTCGAGCCGAATATGTTTGAAAATTCTTTCCGATCAAAACTTTTTCAAGCTTTCCGTGCATTAATCAGATAATTTCGTCACGAGAACATAAGCGCGCGGATTAAGTGCCCTGTGCCTTGACTCGCTACCGCTCCGCTCGTTAGTAAAGCTTCATGTCCAACTTCGCAGTAGCTGTCACCGAGAAGTAAGCGACATCAGGCTTAACGCCGAAAGGGTATTCGTACATGAGTTCCGAGACCAGAAAGTACCGGTACAGCCAGTTTCGTCTAACGTCATCTCCAACATTAAATGCTTGATCATTGTATTAGTCGCGGAACTCCTCCGCTATCACTGTTTTATGGTACGGACTATACAGTGAGCCTTATACGATTAACGGTACGTACACAATTGACGAACTTCGTCGTGTAAATAGAGTAAGAGAGAACATCGGGGAAACATCCATTTTCATTGTCAATACAATTAAAGCAAGAAAATGTTTCCATTGTTAATGACGCGCGGAGTATGATGCTCGTTGCCTAAGGTATTTTTAACACTCTAGATAAAGATTAAAGCATGACGAAGGACTAACCGCTCAAGTCATGAACTGAGTCTACGGAATTCCACTGGTCGGTAGATTACCGTTATTCCTGAATTTTTTTGATCCTCCAAGAATTCAGACCTTTTTCTTCGGAGGGATACAACGCGCCCTCTTTTCACAACTCCAACAGAAATGTTGGCGTGTTGCCTTAAATGGCCGTCAAAAAAGCTCGGAATTCAGTTTTTTTGGTCCATTAAAATGCCATTTTTGGCGAATTTCGGGATCCTCCAAATACCTAAATGAAAAGAAAGTGTCTATTGACCCGACTGCCCCCTCTAAAATGTATTAGGGTTCCGTGCGTTCAAGTCACCTCTCAATTAAAATGCATAATGTTGGTTACGAGCGTCCAAGTCTCCCTATATTAATGCATGTCGGGTCAATAGCAACATCCAAATCAAAATGTGTTCATGATAAATTCAAAACATATAACGGACCTCTTTCCTCTTATTTGCTGATAATCATCATTTCTAACCTTCCACAGGTAAACAACCACACGCTTAAAAGGCGATATTGGGAAATTCTAAGGATCCTTTCATAGATGTACACTTGGATATCCAAGCGTTTATATGGATATCCATGTGTTCTTCGGGTAGTTGGACATGGATATCTACAGGACATGAAAAATATAGGACATGGATATCCAAAGCTGGATCATGAATATCCATATGGATAAGTGATTTTCCATTTGTTGAGAATTGGACGTGGATATTCATAGCTATTTTGGATATCCAGAATTCATGACCACCATGGATATCCATATGGATTGTACGATCTGAAGAGCCCGAACTTTAACTGTTACGAGCAGAGATGTGCAGAGCATCGCGCAGCAGATGAGGGTGTGTGATCTCAACTGGGCAAACACTCGCGAATTCCTTTCTGTTTTGGTGGGCTGAGCGGCCTTGGTGGTCTGCCAAGTCGGTAGGGCCACAACAGCGGGCTACTAAGAGAGCTGCACGCCTTTTTATATTCCTGTTCAATTAACGCTTAAAGCAGATTCACATCATTGACCTGACCTGCAAGATCAACCTGAACAACTTTGGCTTCGCAAGGAGATAAGCAAGCAAATCACACCCGAGAATTTTCCCCTTCCACCATCTGTTCCTTACACAGGATTTTTCAGCATGCAAGACCTTCATTAAATCTCCTATTTTTTCTTCTATCTTGCACTTCTTTTACTTAATATTATTGCTATTTTTACTCTATCTTAAAAAGTACTTTTTGATAAATTTTATTGGAAAATTTTAAGACCTCATCTAATCGAATTATAGGTTACATCATGGGCATTCAAAATTTCGATAACTCAAACTTTTCAGCCATCCTTGGAGATCTGAGAAATCGAAATTCGACTGCAATCAACGGATATTTTTCAGTCAGGAAACTGTTTCTATACTTTGTGGTTTCAAAATTTTCCATGAATATGGGATTTTGTCATTCATTCATAAGTATCTTTATTGCAGGTAGATTTACAGAAGTGTACACACAAGGCACAGTGTGTACACAGTTCGCCCGAGAGGCTTTGACAGTTGGCACGGGGTTTTAGCAATGGGTTGACCGTGTTAGCCCACATGGTTAGGCAACGCGCTTTGCACGTCAGTCACGCGGGATGCCTATGCATTTTATCGCCGAGATCTCTCTCATCTCCTACACTCCTCACAACCGCCTCGGTCTCACCCTCTCTTACAGCAACGGTTGCGCTACTGCGATTGAACAAGGAAGATTGTTAATGAGATCTAGGAATAGATGCTGTGCGGGTCATCATCAAAAAAAAAAGGTATGGGCGATGCCCGCGCTAAAAGAACACTGCCCCACGTCAGAATGTTTTTAAAAGGAATATCTGTTGCGGAAACGACCGGGAAGGTGTTACATGTTGGCCTACTTCCATCTCTATCGTCTTGTACTATTCCGAAAAAACGTGAGGAGGGTTTTTTTTTGTCCATGAGAAACGTCGATAAATACCCCACTATTTTTAAGGTACCTCCTCCCCTTGTCCACACACCGCCTCCCCCTTAAGCTACATCAAAAGTGTTATCCCTCTTGTTCCGACATATTTTATGGACGCTCTCTTAAGGGTAATTACTTAGACCTTAGAACAGGCGCCATCCCATGGGTTAACTCTCTAGATCGGATCTCCAATACAAAATAGTCAGTTCTATTCGCACGCTTATATTAATATAAGAGAGACTTGAACTCACGGAAACCAAGCTAATACATTTTGAATGGGAGCCGACTTGAACGCACGGAAACCACCCTAATACATTTTAAATGGGGCAGCGTGTGAATAGTCACTTCGTAAAAATAAATCCTGTTTTGGGTTGGTTCATATCTGCTCTGAGTATGAAGTTAAAGATGTCTTTCGGTAAGCTTTCGAGATAAAGTGGTATAAAAAGCGGCATATCGAACGGACGGGGTCGTCGAGAGCTTTTCATTGATAAGGCTACCGATGTAGATTCAAGAATTAACACGAAGACCAAGACACATGTACTGTACCTCACCGTGAGCTTATTTTTTTACGTAAAAATTGGTTTGAGTAGGTTAGGTTCGGTCACGTTGAGTGCTGAGGGCCCCCAGATGGGGACCCTTAGGCTTGAAATATTTCGGGGTCAGCACTTAACGTTAAGTCTGGTTAAGTTTGGTTAGGTCCGATTTAGTTCGTTTTCCGCAATGGCAAAAGAGAGCGCAAAACTGGGTGCTTCGACAAGCGATCAAGTCTCTTAAAACGAACACAATGCCTACCGTACACGTGCCTTGGAAATAATACCCGCCAAAAAGTTAACCGATGTACGCATCATACATCTACTTTACATTCATACCAAAGAGGTAAAGGACTACCGAAATTAAGTGGTAATTTTTATTTGGTGTTGCTATTGACCCGACATGCATTACCATACAAGGAAGGAGACTTGAGCGCACGTAACCAACCTCATGCATTTTAAATGGGAGGTGACTTGAACGCACGGAACCCAACCTAATACATTTCAAATGGGGCAGTCGGGTCAATCGACACTCTTATTTTTATTAGCGTAAGGGGCTCCTAGATGATGCGGTGCAGTGAATAAACACCTTAAGTTAAGACGGACACCTCTCAACAACAACAAAAAAATAACAATTCGTAAAAAAGTCGTTATAAGTTACCATCAATGCAAAAAAAAAAAAAGGAATTTTGGAACTTGCAGGCGAATTTCTTTAGAAATTCCGGATCTCATCTTGAAGATGTTTCGCATGAAACGGCGGTAAATATCGGTTTATAGATCATTATCTCTGGGCTCTTTGAAATAGAATAAACGCCGTAATTTTTGACAACAAAAAGCAACGGCGCTTGTCCTTATTGACTGTGACTTATTTGACAGACAAAGAGACTGTTTCTAAAATTATATTCAAAATGTTTCTGAACAAAAAAGTTTTACGAAGTAGACACTAGGCCCCTTTGAACATTGTGTTGGGTAGCTAGCTGGCAACCGTGCGGTCACGTATTTTTATTTGCTAGGTAAAAACAACAGGAGTGATAACTCGAATCAGTTTAACAGGTTTAAAGCTGTTTCTGTGCGCGATAAGGAAGGGGTTAAAAGTATGATAAAGCACGCTTCCGACTTCGGGACCTCGGGGTATCAACTCACCATCAGGTCCTCGGACCTCCTCGTAAGAAAAAAATCGATACTCCCACCGATTTAAACCACAAACATTCCGGTATCCTAATGCCTTTAAATTCGTGAAGTTTGTAAAAATTGAAATCTTGGAGAACCGAGGAGCACTACCAGAAATGTTATAATCCAGTATATTTTCTAGAATTCTCACTGGTTTGCCGATGTTTTAAAAAGGATTTAAGGGTGGCTCTGAGAGTTTTCCTGTACCTCAATCCACTCGGCTTGAAAGTGAAACGCAAAAGTTTTAAAATGTATCTTTAAGAATCTAAGAATCTACAGTGTAAATGATTAAGCGTTTGAATATTTGATTGGAAGAGTAGTGCGGAGCTTCATGGGATAGGCCACCATGCTTGCATTCATGTCATGCTGTCTGCCTACGAACTATCATTAGTCTCATCTTGATGACGCTCATTTTGATCGCAGTTCAACTGCATCATTTTAGAAGACTGTTTTCGACTCACCCAAATCAAGAATGGAAGGATCGAAACCGAGACCTCTACGCAGTTTCATCTCAAAAAATATTCAACAAAGAGCCTAAAAAAATAATAATTTCTTTCAAAACAACGATATTTTTTACTGTAATAGTTTAAGCCAAACTCTCAAGTATTCTACACACTCTATGCGTACAAGTTGTACAAAATATTTGCGTTTCAAGGAAGAGATTTTTTTAACATTACTATAGTAACGTTGCGCACCTTACTACATAGTCCTATTTATGTCAAAAAAAAAAAACTTAAAGCGTTTTTTTGTTGTTTTTTTTTCATTAGAGGGAGAGACATTGATGGTTGTTCCTCAAAGATTAAGTTCCACTGAGGAAATACAAAGCGATGGTTTTTCTCTATAGATATGGAACAGCCCTACTGCAGAGGCCCGCCTTACGTCATGGAGTAGTACAAACTTAATCATGCTTACGTCTAGCACATAGACCTGCAGTTTTGTGCTCTAGTCAAGGAACCATACATGGCCATCTACATGGATATCCAAGCGTTTAATTGGTATCCACTTGAGCATCTATTCGTTTTAATTTATATCCACATAAATATCCATGATTTTTAATTGATATCCATATTGAAATCCATGCAGTTTAATGGATATCCTTATAAATACCTGTGCGTTTTAATTGATATCCCTGTGGATATCCGCATACGTTTTAAAACTGGATACGGCTATCCATAGATATTTGGTTATGCATATAATTTTTACTAAGGATATTCATGTCGATGTTCTTCTATGGTTATCCATTTATGGAGAACTGAACATGGATATCTATGGCAAGTGTGGGCATCCGTATGGACATCCATACAAGCCATCATGTTTACATAAGGATAACCCCATGGATTCTAACGACCTGGGTGGCCAAGAAAGCGCATGCTGGAAGGATCTTAATTCACAATGAGCGCATTGCGCGGATGCAGGGTTGTGAGCATTGCCCATGCCCATCCCTACACTTCTTGGGATGGGAGGGGCTAGCAACGGTCCGCCATGTTCGGCCCAAATCCGCCCAAGTAAAACGCTCTCCTGAACACGAGGCTTGACAACGTCGCACTCTCAAAAATTCTAGAAGAAGAGAACTTCGTGAGGAAGCACACAAGTAGGCCTGCCGATAACCCTATCAGTCCAAACGATCCTTTGAAAAGTTGCATGAGCGAAAAGATGACGGTCGCCCGCTAGCTGCAAGGTTACATCAGCGCCAAGGCCAAGGGCCATTTGTTTGAATGGCTTTTTAAATTTTTGGAGTTCACTGTGGAACTCATCACCTATCTTCTCTTACGCGTTTCAACCGTGGCAAGAATTAGGTTCAAATCTTGCTATTGGTCAACCAGGATTACTTACCATTGTCGTGTCCCTGATTTTATCTATGGCTCTTTGGAAGAATGCTTAATCTCGTCAAAACCGAGGATGATCACTGCAATTATTTCTCTATAAAATGTAAAATGACCTTGGAAAAGAAACATGTACTCTCTCATTGCAGTGCGTTGAAGCGCAGTACAACAGCCATTGAGAGGCAGATGCCGGCAATTGCCTCAAGAAAGACAAGGATAACATCAGATTACGAATACGTGCACAAAATTTAACACTATCAACTATTTAGAGAACAAATATTGAGAGTTGTACTAAAATTTCTTCTAGGCTAAAATTATCACCTTTTCTAAAACTAAATAGCTCTACTGCCTGTTAATAAAAGCTCATTAAAAACACGGCAAAAATAGTAGTGGCAGCTAACGCGTTAACTGATATAGCAGGGGCTATTAATTTAGCAGCCGTTGCTTTTTAGCAATCATCGCTAACGTTAGCTGTAGTTACTAATAAGTAAGCAAGGGCCACAAATTGAGCGAATTTCTCGGTTTAGCAGCCATTGATAACATTTTAGTAGCTACATCTAACGTTAGCAATGACTGCTAAAATTCAGCTGTCTGCTAAAATTTAGCTATGTTTGCTAAAATTATTTCCATCTGCTATACCAATTAACTCGTTAGCTGTCACTGCTAACTATTTTTTCCCGTGAAGAGCTTAACTTCCGGTATTAGGAGAAACACTGAGTTTACAGAGGGCTCGTGTTTACTGCGATTTCAAACAGGATTATTGGACCCGCTGAAAAAGTTACCTTCAGCAGTTTTAATGACCTCCACAAGCAAGAACATTTCATAGACTTGTAAGTATTGGCTTCTTTGAAGGGAACCTTTAGCAAACGTTCCGAAACAAGCTCTCACGGAAAAGACAAAATTCCGTCTGAGGTAGGCAACCAAGCATACACCACTGTTCCGTGGATGCCTACCTCAGACGAGAACTTTTTTATTTTTGTCCTCTCTACAATGAGAGGACATGCAATGTACATATACAATTACAGTCGAGTGCTGGTAAAGCTTAAAACTTAAGTGATTAAAACAAATAAACGTCCGAACAAACAATGTACCTCACATAGACTTGCTGCTATCAAACAGTAAAAACCACGTTATTTAATGCCTTCCTCTCAATGTATCAGTTCGGAGTGAAAATCCAGCTCGATATGAATTTTGTACGCGCGACAAGCACGCGTTCATATCGAGAGATTTTAAGAAGGACCCATGTACTTTCAATGGGAGTTTGCGTGCAAATACACTTTTTTTTTGTAACCTCGACCAAAAACCAATGAGAAAATGTTGTGCAGCGTGGGTCTCTCTACTGGAATCTGACCCACTTTTCTTAAACTAGTAACTTCTCTTTCATCCCGAGGCGAGCTAAACTCGCTTCCGAACGTCAGGTGGCGTCCCCTCCACAGCCAAAATCACGTGGAATTACGTCGGTCTCGACTACGGTAACAATGCGCGGTTATCACTGCTCGGCATGGCAAAGAGGCGACAGCTAGCTTGAGCTTTGACTATGCAGCTCCTATCTGCAAGCGGATGACGTACGAAAATCGTAATAACTTCTTGACCTTCAGCTGACCAGGGCAAAAGTGAATTTGGGACGCGGGGTGCCCTTCCTCAGACACTTTTATAAGTGCCAAAAAGTAGTTTGTATGTAACGAGTTCATGCATGGGCGCATTTTTCTCTACTAAATAGGGAAAAAATATGCTCTTATTATAAAAATAAATTATAAAAAAAAACATTTAGAGGCTTTAAAATGTTTTTTTTCTAGTTTAAAACAATGATTTTTAAAAAAGCTCTATTTTTTTGTACTTTTAATACAGCAAAGGTTCGACATCAGACGGTGGATTGTACGTCCCTAATATGATTAAAATAAATATTTTTGGGTGTTGCTATTGACCCGACATGCATTAATATGCGGGGAGACTAAGGGTAACCAACCTAATGCATTTTAACTGGATGGTGACAAACGCACGAAACCAAACCTAATACACTTTTAATGGGGCAGTTGGATCAACAGACACTCCTTATTTTTTTAATATTAAATATATATTTTATGTTATGGATACTTCGTTGCTGTCAACGAAAATATGATGAAATAAAGACAAAACGTTAAAAACTCTGTCATGGCTTTCATCACATAAAAAGACATGTTTTATCACAGGGCGTCAAGCATTCTAACCATTAAGTTCTCGAGTTATCGCATTTTGAAAACCTTTTTAAATAGTGCCTCTTCAAAAGCAGACCAGGGTTGTTGCGCATTGGCCAAAACAAAATTCCCTGATTTTTCCAGGTTTTCCTGGACCAAAAAAATATTTTCCATGATGCTATTGGCAGCATACCGTTCAAGAACACAAGGCAAAACGAAAAAAAAGGAATAGATTTTGGTGTATGACGTGATAATGTCAAGTCCACACGGTTGTTGTAATCCGCGATTGTCACTCAAAGTTTGACTTTTTTTGATGAAAAAATGATAATTTGTAAAAAAAATCGATCAGTGGTAAAATCATCAATTTTGATGAAAAAAAAACACTTTTCTAGGGGGAAAATCTCTTCCTCTGATGCGCAACAACCCTGGCGGACAATTTTTTTAGACCGAAATTAAAAGAATTATAATATAAACAGATTGCGTACCTTTTATCAATCCGTTTTTATTAAGAAAAAAAAATAGCCATAAAATTAAGGAAAAAATAATTCGACTGTTTCCCAACTAAATTTAAATACTGTGCTCAGGAAGTGAACATACGATGATTGTACTTTCTTAAGATTGAAAGCGATTATTGACTATCATCTCATCGTGGTGCATAATGCATAAAGATTTATTTTCATTACATTTTTTCAACGCCACAGGGGGTAGGGAGAAGTTAATTCAATCAGCCGAAGAAATTCACCAGTATTTTATTGATGTTATGTAGTAATAGTCATAATCCAACGATAAATTATCGTCAGATTGATCGTTGAATACGTTTCCCTGTGGTTCAATCATGTCCATCCAACAAGCTGAAGGTGAGTTAGATAAAGTACCTTGTGCCCCGCTCCGCTAGGCGATGAAAGATGGGCAAGAGCCGAGAAATGCAACCTTCATAACATTTTATTTTTCCTCTCATGTTCATAATTTACAATGTGGCTGGGCTTTGAAGGTAAGCTAAAGGAAAGAGAGCATCGAGGCGAAGGCCACAGCGTTGCCATAGCCATGGCATGGCGTAGCTCAAAAATCATTGGCCAGCCAGTTTATTACTCGGATTGCTCAAGTAGTTAACACTTCGCTCGAACGATCGCCAACAAACACCAATATAAAGACTCTATCCCCCTTACACTCTGGTACGATCTCCTTTGCCCACAAATAGAAAACGAAGTGACTATTCACACGCTGCCCCATTTACAATGTATAATGTTGGTTTCCGTGCGTTCAAGTCACCTCCTATTTAAAATACATTAGGTTGGTTCCCGTACAACTCCTCCTTGTACACAGGCGTGCGAATAGAACTAACCGAAAGAAAATCAAATCGCTTTTCTTTGAGATATCTTCTAACAGAAATCTTAACGGCATAGATATCTGTTCCATATAAATATTAAAATTTGAATTGAACATGTTCTACCTCTTGCGCATTAAACCTTCCGTCGCGAGTAGAGCGGTAGCGGGGAAAGGGCCCATAACCTAACTTGACCTAACCTAACTTCGCGATTTCATGTTGTTCTTCATATTGTAATGGTTAAAGCTCAGATACACGAGTGGTAGAAAATGCGACCTTCAGAACATTAAGTCTACTGTAGAAGCGTATGATTTATTGTTATTGCTTTCGATATAATTGCGTGAAAAGGACAAACCATTTTGAACGCGAAACCAAAATTCGGAGCTCACATACGGATACCGCTTTCGTGTACCGGTACAGAACAGGCGAGCCAACCATGGCGTGATTCATGGTTGAAATTCTGGATGGAGAGTTAAGTGTGTGGGTCAGCTCACAATCAGCACCAGCTCAGAACGACTTAAACTCGCTCACCTTCCCAATGAATGACACTGTTCATTCGTAATATTGTTACGAGTAAAAGACCGGCAAAGTGGCCAAGCCTCAATCGCAACTGCTCCCTAGAATATAAGGCCCGTAACAAAATAGCAAACGCCTTCTACTCACCATGAGAGGAATAATGTACTCACCAATTGGGGAGAGCCCCGCTTGCACAGAGAGATAATTGGTCTGCTGTTCTGCACCAGGAATCTGTTCACACACCAAAATAAAATCTTTTAAAGCAATCTTAAGTCTCGTTTCTATTTTTTTTTTCTCTTTTCTTTTTTTTGGAGGGGGGTGGACTGTTTGAATAGAGAGTATTTCTCAAATAATAACTGTTGTTATTTTATTCTAAAAAGAGTTGTCCCGAAGTTATTCTGCCTAGTCGCCCTGAAATTAAATAAGTGAATCAGCTCATAAAAAATTACTGATAATGAACGTCACGGGGCCGACGATAAGTTCGTTTAGACCTATTACTTCCATCCCCACCTAGGTATGCCGTTACATTTTTTTGCGGTATAAAAGGCTAAGGGAGGCAACTACGAATATGCCCTGATTGTGAGTTATGAAGAAATGGGTCTCGTTGGTAAAAGAGACGTTTGTGCTTGGGTATTAGGGTAGTGTCGGGGGCTTCACTTCGAAATCGATGGCTCCTTAGTACAAACTTCTTGCTATTTTGCCACGCATTTAAAAAGAAAAAAATGAACTTATTCTTTAGCCCCCGCTAAACAAACAGCTGCAAACCGTTGCAAGGTTGAGGTGTTCCCCTTAGGGCAGAACGACTTTGTTACGGTGAACAACGGATATCTGTGATTTTGTCTCGGCAACACACCACAAACTCAGTTGACCATGTTACAAGAACCAGGGCTGTCTGCCTCTTGTGCGGGTGGCTGTCATAAAAGCTTTCGTCATGAATGAAGCTGACTGCCATCAGAATGACAAGAGGGAGACCGCCCTGATTTTTCCTTCCCTTAGATCAACGCGATTTACAGAATAGAAAATAACACTTTAGTTTACAAGTCTACCTCAAACATAACTTTTACTGTTGTCGAAACACAAATAAAGTACAGGAAACGAAAAGTCTGTCATTAAGAATTCTACAGAAATCAAACATAACCTCTGCTGCTACCGGCATATCGTTCGTAGTGCGAGTAATCTTGTGGGTCAATCTGAAGCCTACTTACCCCACTGATTTCCATTTCATTTCCTTTATAGGGGATGAAAAAGAGACAATTATGAATCACACGATGACAGAAAAACGCCACAATAAAAGACTCAGAGACACGCAAAAGAAAAGGATGGCTGGCAAACGAAATGTGGGTGCCCCGAGCGGCCCGGAGAAAACATCAAATGGCTATCCTTATTGCCAACAAAACATATGCGCATCAAATGACACAAAGCAGTGAAACTTTAAGGTATTTGCTCTAAAATTTGAAAAGTATATTTAAATATGAATTTCGTTTGCACATAGAATAATTTTACGCGGCGATAAAAATATTCTCCCGTCAAATCGTGCGAATAGGATTTTAACGGCTTGGTCTCATTGTCAGGTTGGCAGTTCTAGCAGCAGTCGGATTCTTCTGCTGATTCATTACAGTTCATTTTCACAAATAAATAGCATGGACCAGCTTCACAAAACTAAAAAATCTTAGGCACTGTCGCCAGAAGTATCAATAAGATTATTTTATATAAATTTATTAAGCTGTATTTAGCTGCTTCAGAGTATTTTATTTTGTTTGAGTCGAATCGCGCTTTGATTCGGTAGTTACCTACCACCGGCTCACAATCAGCCGCACTCTCAACGCCCAATTTGTTATGAGTCAACTCCCTCTTCCTTTCGACCCCATTTTTTCCCCTTTAATTTACAAGAATATCAAAAATAAGTCACCGGCATGGAAGGCGACAAAAAGCCATTTCTGGTCCCTACCGGTAATAAATAGAAGGAAAAAGATTTTTTTAACACTGGCTCTTTTATATTTTAGGGCTCACAGGTCAATCGGCTTTAATTAATTACTTTCCCTTCCTTAAAATCCAAGTGAAATCGCCAAAAGATATCACTAAAGAGCGTAGCTTTGGGAAATGATAGCGTAACGCTAATTTATACCTTGGTAACCATGAAAATGCGTGTGGCGGGGAAAATCGGTCATGGAAAACCAACTCGAATGACCGGTAGTGATAGAAAACAGCAGGGTTGATTGTGCCCGTAGGTGATCAATTTATAGAAATACCGAATATTTCGTCTGTGTTCAACCTGAGCCTTCCGGCTGATAATTGTAAGTCTGACACGAGGGTAAGAGTCATGCCGCGCGCGAGCAGAAACAATACTGTACCGGTGGCCTATCTCACGCACTACGCGTCCGCCCTTTAGAGTACCCGAGCTCACGGTCAGACTAGTGACCGAGTAAGAGTAATACAAAAAGCAATCTCCCA
>Ga0058701_10003182_pt1 | contig 12880 bp, 10 predicted proteins | sample AgamicOrMae_FD_97039 | JGI IMG/M metagenome (GOLD analysis project Ga0058701, IMG submission 97039) | Agave microbial communities from Guanajuato, Mexico - Or.Ma.e | ecosystem: Host-associated > Plants > Phyllosphere > Phylloplane/Leaf | place: Guanajuato, Mexico | collected 2012-06-04
ATGTTCCGTTTTCCTGAACATTGTTCTAGATAAATATGCCAAACATGAGTTTAAAACTAACTCAATTTTACGAGTGCATAGACATAGGTAGTTTTACAACTATTTCGATATTGTCAAACTATGTTACTCACTCTTTAAAAATATTCAGACTTTTTTGTGCTATGTTAAAATAGTTTTTTTTTGTGAGCAGCATGAAAAACCATCTAAGCAAACCTTTATTATCAACCCTTTTCATTTTCAGAGCGTAACTACGATAGGAGCAACCAAAGAGACTGACAGGCTGTCAAAACGTGTCTCTAGCAAAAAATCATCATACCACTCAAATTTTGATTTTTTTCTTCCTTGAAACGAAAATCACACTCGCCAAAATTTTTGAGCTTTTCAGTGACATCGTAAGAAAAAAATTAGAAAAAAATAGCAAATTAAAAAATGCAGTTTTGGATTAGGACAATTTTCAAAATTTCGACTTTTTCTAAAAAATATATTTTTTCAAAACATTTTGAAATAAGTGTGACGAAATTGTTCCTCGGAATCTCCTGTTTATAGTGAGCCTAATGTATAAGTATTTATCTCAACTCGTTCTTAAGATGTTCGTTAAAAACCAGGTACATAATTTAAAAATGTCGAGAGAATCAAATCCCCATAATTCATTGGGAATTTTTCTTTTAATAATTTGCATTCCATCTTCACTACTTAGGGCCAACAGCCTGAGCGAGTTACATCAATATCTGAGAGGATCAGGTCCCATTTGTGGCTGTTTTGGGGCGGAATTAACCACCTCACTTTAAACTAACCGCAAAGCGGATCGAGATCGAACACCATCCTAAACCCAACCTCATCCCAACGTGCTTTTCCCAAATCTACATCATCTCAGCCTATCCTCAATCTCAACCTCTCCTCGATTTTACAAAACGTTTTCATAACCTTTCCTCAATTAAATCTGAATGTAACCTATGTTACATATACCAACATAGTCCTTAATAATAACATGAACGAATTTGAGGGCAGTTCATGTGATGTATCTTTTGAGCCACGAATCGCCATATAACACGTGATACGGTATATGTGTTTACCTGAATTAGTGTCTTTTTTAAAAAAAATAGTAAGTCAAACCAGGAGAACTGAGAAAAAATCGGAAAAAATGGAAGCAAAAATAAGCTTGTCGGCTAGCCGACTCTTTTAAATTCTCGCGGGCCATGGCGCCAACATTATGCAGCCATAAACGCTCTGTGCATCATTCCCATCCCATCCATCAACGTTAAGTAAACTTTCTTACGCTTTTCATATCATTTTTATCAAAATATTCATCAGTTTTGTTAATTTAAACCTTAATAGAAGTTATAAGATTAAATTAACAAAAACCAATCAGGTAGTTGTCGTTAGCACGTTGGTACCGCGATACAGATCCATGTGCTCCAGATGTGATCGCCCGGTTGGGATCTGTGTTTAGTTTGTTTGTTACTCGAGTTTTACCATGGATAACAAAGACGTGAAGAAATTATTAAAGGATGCTAAAGAAGCAATCAAAGAAAAAGATTTTAAAACAGCGTTGAAATTGTCGAAGGTAAGTTACGATATATGTAGCATTTTTGAGGTTAGGTGCTACTGTCAACATTACTATTATTTCAGCTTTTTCTTACACGCATGTGGCTTAGTGCTTTACTTTAAGTAACCGTATGATTATTTGCTCCTCCAAAATTTGTTTATTGTTAGTTGTCATAGATAGTTTTGATTAATGCTTAGCGTGACGGCTCTCCTAACCTGTCGTCTTGTCTTCACAGGCTGTTCTTAAAGAGGATCGGAATAACTATGCAGGATTACTTCTTCTCGGTCGTGCTCTGCAAGAAAGCGAGCAGAAAGATCAAGCTCCGAATGCTTTCCGGAAAGCCGCGGAGCTTCAACCAGGCCAGCCGCTCGCCTGGCAAGGATTGGCCTCTTATTACGAAAAAATAGGAGGACCCGCTGTCGAAGACGACCTTTTAAACGTCTACGAAAACCTTATTCCCCTTGAAACGTAAGTAATTTTATTTAACAGTTAAGCTTACAAGTTTTATTGATTCTTCATCTTGGATTTTGGATGATTTCTGGTCTGCGTATTTGAACAGCTCCAGGCCTAAGGAGTTCAGTTCAAACTTGTGCTTTCAAGAGCACCTAGTCTCAAAGTCCACCACATTAGAGTTAAGAATACGTTGTATCAGAGATGTTATTTTGAGCTGAACTCTCCATGCATCTAAACTCATAAGTGCGTCAACTCATGTGTATGTCCTTGTGCCTAAGTTGTTGTCATGTAACTATTTCTTGGGTTCCAGAAACCTAGAGAAGAGGCAAGAAATGACTGACAGATTTGCTGATATTGCTTTCCGAAAGCAGAAATCTGCATTTTGTACAAATGTACTAAAAAGATTAAAAGACGTACCTGATGATACCAGGGGCATTCGCCGCTCACTTCTAAAATCACTACTGCAGTTTAAAGAACTGTCTGAAGAAGATACAAAGGAGGTAGGTCAATTTTTGAATCAGAATACTTTGTAATCAAGTAGAACCTGAAGCTTTTAGGTGATTTTCTGAGCCTCAATGATTGCTTTAAGTTTTTGAAGGGGTTGGTCTATTCCTGACACTGTCACAATACTTTGTGGTCCATTTAATTATTGGTGAACTTTGATAACTTGGTCTAATTTTGTTTTTGATCAAGTAAAACAAAAAAAAAGTAAAAAAATGCAGGTAATGTCTGTCATCTACAAAAGATTTTTTAATAATATAATAATAGTTATTATTATTATTTTTACTTTTTTTTGCTGAAGAACTGCCTTTTTTTGAAACTCGGTCGTGTTCTTTTCTGTATGGAGAGAATTTTCTTGGTACAAATATTTCAATAATCTTATTATTATATTTGCTTTTTGGCAGCTTGAGCCGAGTATAGAGCAGTTCCTATCAGAATGGAAAGCCCTCGGATCGCCTAGCGACCCGGACGTACGTGAATGTTACCGACGTTTCCTGAAGCTTTTGTATCGTCGGAAAGATTTCAAACGCCTTATCCAAGAAGCAGTGCTCATGACGGAATTCTTTCCAACGGACCCCTATCCACGGGAATGGCTTTGCAAGGTGTATGCAGAGTTACATATTGAAGGCAATGCTTTATCGAGCATAGATTTGTCTGACATTGATTCGGTCCTACCTACGCAAGTGGACCACCTTCTGAAAACAAATGCAAACTCAAAAGTGGTTTTACTTGCTCAGGCAGTTAACCACTATCTGAGTGGCCAAATAGTCGTAGCCAGGGACGAGCTGCTAAGAGGTGAGTGGGATTCATTCGAACTGAAAGTTATGAAAACAGATTCCTCTGAGGAAAAAAAAAAGTTTGAGTAGTAAAAGTTTTCTTTGAACCTGAAAGTCTTTTAAGGCTGAAAATTTCTCCAACTTGAATGAATATAGGTCTGGTTATTGACCGTACCCCAAATATGGTAGTCCATGAGGGTAATTTTGTTTTGCCTTAAGTTCTAAGCTGAGATGTGGTGCTTACTTAAATGAATGTTAAACTCGCATGTTTCCAGTTCCAGTGCTTTTATCTGTTACCCCCGCCCCCGAAATTTCAAACTTTCACAGAATTATTCCATTCTAAACATGTTTTGAGAGGAGTAATGGCGTACGAATTGACTTCGAGAGTATCTTAAATCTTCATTCACGCCAAAACTTGTGTTTTACTCGGAGAGACAGTATTGTAAAACAATATCCAGGCCAAAGTACAACAATAACTTCATCGCTGACCAATGATATCATGAGTATCTTTCACGATGCACGTGTTCGTCCTGATTGTATCAAAAACGTGTTTTGCATTCACCTTGTATTCTTTGCATAAATTAACTTTTCAATTAAGTATCTTTAATTAAGCTATTACAGAAATATTAAAGCGTAATTCACTCGTATTCGCTGATATATCACCGCAACCGGAAGCATTATTCATCTTTCACCATCTCTTAGTTACTCATTCCACGAACATTAAAGATAGTGAAGTAGGTTACTACTGATTTAGTGTACGGCTATATTAATATGTTTGAATCCTCGATATTTTCCTTAAAAATAATTTTTGTTTTCAGCATCAGTGATTCCACCCCAATCGTGGCACCTTTGGTTGTTACTAGCTGAACTTCAGCTGACTTTGGGACTGCCTGAAGAGGCTGCGACCAGCGCCGCTGAGGCTGCAGCACACTTAGCTAAGCTCAAAGACGAAGTATCTGTGCACGTTAAACGAGCGAGATTGATAGAAGCTTCGGCTCGCAGTCAAAGCCAGGATAAAGCGGAGTGGGCCAAGGCAGACAAGCTGGCCAAAGAGGTAATGCTACTCCCCCAACATCCCTAAAATTTTGTCCTGTTTTATTGTTGACGGATACCACTATCGTTTTGGTCGATCAGAAATCCGTAAAATCAGAAGGTGCCAATTTTTTACCTCTTCTGCTCCACCTTTCTTTGCTGAGCCTTGCGGTGCGGAACACTAGCCCCACCTAATGTAACCTAAACTAGGTTAAGCTAATGGTCGTCAAGCCTGATGCCGCTTACGTCGCGGCGGCAGTTACTGCACGTGACCTAGATTAATCTAACGGAGGTATTAACCTACAAAGTGTCTATTCACATGCAAACTCCCTTTTTTTTTTGACGTGCGTTATAGTCTTGCCATATAAATGCGTGCTTGTCATTAAATCAATGCGTGCGGATAGAACTGACCTTTAACCGAACCTCCGCAGTCGCACGTCGTTAATTTTCATGATGCTATGAAAGATGCGGTTAAACACAAGATGTAGAAATTAAATCTTTCAAATTTTCCGAGCTTTTCAGGTCGATCAGGAAACCGAGTAACATTTTGTTTTTGTTTCTACAGATTTTGACGGAAGACAGCCGAAACGAGATAGCTATTGCTATTGTAGCCCGCGTTCATATAAACAATAGAGAAATTACGGATGGCATGCTATGGACCGCTCGGTTGAACGAGGACGGACCCAACTGGGAAACGGCTGTTGTGCTCAGGGCCAAGTGTTTGATAGAAGATGGAAATGTCTCCTTGGCGGAATCTACACTGGAAAATCATGGAGATAAAGCCAGTTCGCTGCTTTGGCTGGAGTTGGCACGGCTAAGAATCCAGAGAGGAAACGACTCTGAAACTTTAGCAGCCTTACGACAGGTAACTTAACCAAAATATCAGTCTCTAGAGCGGATGTAGACCCGAATTTTCGAAAGGGTGAAATTGCCCGATTAGGCAGAGGAAGAAGAGAATGTATCTTTTGAATCACGTTTGTTCTAGAGACAATACGTAGGAAAATTTGCTTAACTTAGGCTGGATGTTTTGCAAACCTCAATTAACTTAGCCAGGTACGCAGTTGAACTTGGGTGTAAGAAATCTGAAGGAAAAGCTGAATGAATCCCTCTATGCAGTTATTTTATTGGTACAGTCAAACCTCGATACATCGAAGATCAAGGGAAATGGATTTTTCTTGGCTATAGCGAGGTCTCGTTATAGTGAGGGTTCGTTATATCGGGATAAAAAAATCGTTATATCGTGGTTTTTGAAGCAAAAGAATAATATTAAAAAAAAATATCCTGTGAAAAATTTTTATTCACCATATGCATTTAAACTAAACGTTTTAATTTTTTGGAAAAAAATCTGTAATTTTGGATTGTTTGAGGCCTTGATGGCCTGATTATCAATCTCATTATCAATGTTTACAATGTCTGAAAAAACAGAATCAGGCACGTTATCGCACTGTTCGGCGTATGCCCTCACTTTCTCGAGAGCAGTTTTGGCTTGACTGGCCAATCAGCGCACACTTCGTTATACAGAGGTCAGGCCCGAATCACTTCGCTGTCTAGAGGTCGCTTCGTTACACGGCGGTTTTTCTTAATCTAACGTCGTTGTGTAGAGGTAAAAACCTGCCTTCAGGACTCCTTCCATAACTTCGTATCGGAGGTTTTTTTTCTTTCTTTTCTTGTAATATAGAGGTTTAGGGCTCTCAAGGGAAGGGAAATTGATTTTTCTTCGCTATATCGAGGAACTCGTTATATCGAGGTTTGAATGTAGTTTTCTTTTTTCGAAATGAAAACTGAAGGAAACAGAAAATATTCCCTATGAGAAGGTTTGTCTCATCCAGGCTCAACTGCATTGCAAAGTTATGCTAGCCATACCTAGCTAGATAGATATATTGCGAATCTATCTTTGCTCCTACTGCTAATACGATACCGTAGATCAAATCGAGGTGGCATCGAGTTGGTACGACCTAACGTTGCACAATCTTAGTACGACCCACCTCCTAACGCAGGAAGGTATATTCCTTACCTTTCGCTACTTAATGCTAGTTATTTTATATGGTTTCTTTTTCTGCCCTTTCGGTCAATTTACTCCCCCCTCCCGCCCATTTCCCACTTTACTCCTCTTTTCCAAGTTTTTGGGGACCAATGTTGCCAGATTTCACCACTCCGTAAAATTTAAACGCGTCTGCCCTTATAACTAGTTGAGATAGACAAGCGATCAACCCCATTTATTGTTTTCTCAGCTTAAAAGCGATCCAGAACATACCCGACATGCTAGGTTATCCCTTATATTTATCGAGTTAACCGCGCTTAAATATGACAAAATTGCATAATCTGGTCACATTGTTGAAAACCCTTATTGTCCGCCTTCTCCTTCTGTAAAGCCTCGTTTTGAGATATTTGTTAGGATTGCAGTGACCTTTGAACTCCGCTTCCTTCCAGGCTGCAAAAAGGGGCCCCATGAACGTGGATATTTTCCGCATGCTTGGAGACTACTATTCGAGTAAAGCGGGCTTAGCAGCAACTGAAAAAGCCCGACGCTGCTATCAAGAGGCTTTTCGGATAAATCCGTGGTCAGACAAAATCGGCGAAAAACTAAGCGACACGCTTCGACTTCTTAACGACACGGTACGTGTTCGAACCGGCGCGGCGTCAATCGTCTGGTGTCTTTCAAAGTGTAACACCCCCCCCTTTTTTTCAGGATGGAAACCGTCAGTTTTTGGAAAGTGTGACCCAGGGTGGTGACTGTTGTTGGGCGTGGATGCGTCTTGGTCTTCTTTATGCTGACGAGGGCAAAACCGATGCGTCCATCGTCTGTTTATGTAAGGCGGTCAGCAAGGACCCTTCAAATAGGTAAACCATGATTTGTGCACAGATTTTTCTTCCCAACCTTTTAGATTTAACGGTTGCATTTCGTATCGTTTTCTGCCTTGGTTCAACGCATTCTCATATCATGACGACGAACATCGCATGCAAACGCGTTGGCTAGGTGCCTTGTGTCCTGTTTCGCTCTCGCCCAGCGCGACTGTTGCCAAGCCAGATGTCGCTTCGTGCTCAGCGGCATTAACTGCCGCCAAGAAGTAAGCGCAGCAGGCTTGGCGACAATAGGTTATGTTAACTTAGGTTTGGTGCTCTGTGTCCCCTCCGCTACCGCTCCGCTCGGTTACGAAAGTAGGAAAAGAAGTAGGAAAAACATCTTAAAAATTTTGAGCATACATACTATTTTCGCATGTGATGCCCAATAGGCTTTCTATTGCACTCCGTATTCAAGCTGCGGAAGTTGGTACCATCCGAGTCTTCAGGACGTAAAATGAAACAGTTCCGTTTATGCAAGAGGAATAGTAAGCGAAATCGCGGAGAGAGACTCTGGAGGGCAACCCTAACTTCGCGCGCGCATTGAAATTGCCTACGTCTTGGTTCGCAGGCGCCTGCCGGTAATTCCAAGAAAGCTTCCTCAACACTTACTTCATGCGTTTGACTTGAAATCGGAGTTATCGTACTTTTTTGTGTTTTATGGTCCAGTCTTATGGTGTTTGATCTGTTTGACAGTCGATGCTGGGAAAGCCTCGCGGATGCCTACTGCCTCCGAGGATCCTGGACCAGCGCTCTGAAATCCTACGAACATGTCGTCGAACTGGAGCCGACTTCACTATACTCAAAATTTCGGATCGCTTTCGTCAAATTTGTGAGTTATCCTTGAAAATTCTCGACCGTCGCGCGATTGGCTATTCCCAATGAGCCTGACAAACAGACCCTGTTCATGTCTCCATCGAATTTTCTGCAACTACCACCATGAGAGTAGTGCGTACTACTCTCATGCTACCACAAAGCTCCTAAAAAGGACGTGGGAAAACTTTGAAATCCCAAACGCCAACTTTTGCACCATCTAGCGGCAGCAGCCCAAACTGCCGATTCTTTCCATACCGTAGGGCCGGCAGTTTGGCTTGCTGCCGCTAGATAGCGCTTAAGTCAGGGTTTGGGACTCCATCGTTTTCCCACGCCCCACTGAAAGCTGTCTGCTGTAGTTAACCGCGGGTGGATAACAGCAAATGTTCTTATTTATAAACGTCGATGTTCTGCTTTAAAATGTGCCCAATCGATTTTTTTATTTTGAGCCTAGGTGTTGGTTTTCTGAAGCACAATATTTGTAAAAAGTTCTTTATTGTTTGTAATGTTAGTTTTCGGCGTTGCCTTTTCAGACTCTAGGTTTGTACGAAGAGGCGCTGACGGAGTTCCGAAACTTGACGACCTCCGCCCCTCACTTTGTCCCCGCCCTCCACGGACTAGGAGAGACTTGTTTGTCTGGAGCCAAACAATTATTTTCGGAACACCGCTTAGGAAGCTGTCACGACAGGTGTCAGGAAGCCGTGGATGCTCTTTCAAGGTTAGACAACTTAAATTACTTAATCTCGAAGTTATGAATCTCGATGGTACGTTATACTTGATAGTACGTAATAATAATTTTTCTTCGATCCCGGCGATGTCCCATAGGAAACAATGTATTGGAATTCTTAGTAGTATGTGATTCTCGAACGCACATAATTTTTCCTCTATCCGTTGGATTACGTTCTAATCATCATCAACTGTATATCTTTCAGGAAATCGTTTCAATTTTTTTAAACATAATTAAAAAAAAAAAATTCTCAGTATTACCCTCAATGAGTTGAAAAACAGTCTTCGTAATATCTTGTATTAAACCTCCAGAAAATTTGTTACAGCTTTATTTATTTTTTTCAAAAGTTGATCTCCTTCAAAAAATGCTTTTTCCATCTTTTTAAAAAACATGTTATTAATTTTAAAAAAAATATATCAATTGAAGAAATAATCATATTTAGGAGACGTTTATAAAAATAACTGCGCTTGATTTCTTCGAATAAATTTCGGATTGAATTTTTTTACGTTTTATGTATACGTAAGTCGGCTGTGAACTTTGTGGTTAGCTAAAGGTGTGGTGAGCTTTGTAGTTAACCAAGTCCGTAGTGAGCTTCGTTGTTAACTCATTTTGGAATGGTTGTGTTTTTTTTTTCTTTTTTTCCAGAGCTTGTGCGCATCGTCGCTTATCGTGCGTCTGGAAACTTCTAGGAGACACTTGCGTTCTTGTTAGCCAGCTTCCTGTGCCTCTGAATCATCTTGTTGTTCCTCACAACATTGTGCGCCTCTCCGGGACAGATGAGCTCTCCGCAGCGGATCACTTGTCATGGAGGACTGAGAAGCTGGAGGGAGCGCGCCTGCTGGAGCTGGCTGCAAGGTCAGTTCAATCACTTACCTACCTTACAAGTGACGTAACCTTTCCCTACTCACCGCTAGCCAACATGCCGTCGCCTCATGTATCCCAACCCGGCCCAACGTAACCTGCCCTAATTAACCCGATGCCGGACCTTCTATGCCCTGAGCCGATATTCTCTACCCTCATATTTCCGTGCTTACCGTTACGTAGCCTACACTGGACTTACACTTAGGGCCCGTCCATACACTGTGTGTCCTATTTTACATAATGTGTTCTATCCTGGCGGGGAAAAGTTTCCCCCCCCCGCCCTCGTCTGTGCCCCGAAACGCAAACGCTTTCCCCGTAAGACAACTTAACTGAACCTTAAACCCTACTATCCCCCCCTAGGGGGCTTGTAGTTTTTGGACGGGCCCTTACTTGGCTTGACCTGACGTAACATAACCTGACCTAACGTGACTTGACCCTACAAAACGTGACAAACCTGACCTTAACCCAACGTCAAGTATCAAACTTTAACCCTTTCAGGAGATCACGCTCTCATCCCGAGTCTTTTCCCTTTCCAATTTTCTATTCGTGCGCGTAGTCACGTTTCGACTTGCTTTTCGTCGCAGACTGTACTGCCGAGCCATGCCAGCAAACCTGGACAGCAGTTTATTGTGGCACGACGTGGCGATGACGTACCATCGCCACGCAGCAGCGATATCCGACAAGGCCTGTCAGCGCTCACTCAGACAGCAAGCGTTAAACGCTGCCCGGCGAGCTGTCAGCATATCTCCTACGAACGCTGAGCACTGGAACCTACTCGGTGTGATCGCAGCGTCCGAAGGTGAGCGCGCTTCACAGAGTTGCACTAGGCGATTCACAGTGTTTTTATGTGCAAGCTACTTTTGTCGGAAATAGCGTTGAGTATATATACAGGATACGGCGTGGGAAAATTGTGAAACCTTAAACCGTGACTTTGGCGCTATCTAGGGGCAGCAGCCCGAACTGGGGGCTCTGCTGCCTGGAGAGAGTCGGCAGTTTGGACTGCTGCCGCAAGGTGGCGCCAAAGTCACGTTTTGGACTGCATTAGTGCATGGTCTTCCTACGCCCTACCTCCTTCAAGTGTTCTTGTAGTATCATGTATAATTAATATAGTTGTTATTTCAATATTGTTTTTGCAGGATTACAACAATATGCCTTAGCTCAGCATGCCTTGATACGAGCTGTTAAAATCGATGTCAACTACGCTGCTGCGTGGACAAACCTGGGGGCTGTGTACTTCATACTCGGCTTCCAGGCGTTCGCGAACCAGATGTTCGAAGCCGGCATTCGCGCGGAGCCGGAATACATCGGCAGCTGGGTCGGGCAGGCTCTTGTTGCCGAGTACTTCAAAAGGGAGGAGATGCTGGGGCTGTTCCGGCACAGCACGTCGCTGCTCTTCCACCGGGAAGCGGCCCTCGGCTACGCCCAGCACATCCTGCACACCGTCCAACATCCCAAGAGGAACGACAAATACTATAGATTCGCCATCGAGAGGATGCACGCTGTGCCCGTTGCCACGGATTGTATGCAGTGGTATACAGGTAGGCGCATCCACTACAGGATGGCCACCACTACAGACATAGTGGCCATCTCAAAGAATTTGGAGATGTACCTGCAGATCATGAGAGGAGGGCGCCCTCCTCTCATGCTGCAGATGAGATCAAAAGTCTTGTCTCTCTAATTCATGGAAATGTCAGTATTACGTGTCATACGACTTGTAGTCTCGTCTGTACTGTCCATCACTCTAGATTTTATCAAATTAAATTTACATCCCAATGAAGACTAACCCAGCCTAGGTTTTCGCACTCAATTATGGTATTTGCTCCTTTGCTTTTATCGCTGTTAGTCCTTTTACATCGCTAAAATCTTGGTAAGAAGGCCGAACACGTTTTTTAAAAGAAATTTCCCCATAAGTTTGGCGCTAATTTTGTAGTTTTTGTGGTTAGGTTAGCCCAGGTTAGGTTAAGTCACGTGCTCTATGCTTCACTTCGCTGTCGTCCATTCGACTTCGCCACGAATGTTCTTCCCGAGGAATGGAAAATGCATCCATAAATACACGTTTAAATGTATTGTTTTGGTTTTGCAGATCTTGTACGAAGAGATGCTTGTGCGTGGAACATGTTTGGTCTCCTGCAAGAGCGCATGGGCCTCCTGAAGCCCGCCGAGGCGGCTTACCGCAGTGCTCTGGATGATCGGCAGGAAACGAATCCTGAAAACAGAGACCTGGTCGTCACCAACCTCGGCCGCGTCCTCATCGCTGAAGGCAGATTCCCGGAGGCCGCGGAAGTGCTGCAAAAAGTTCGCAAGGCCACTTTTGCATCGCAGTGCACTCTTGCGCTCGCTCTCTACAAAGGTGAGGGGCGTTCCGTTAACCATCAGCGTTGTCGCCCACCTGGAAAACATGAAAATCGGGACATTTCGTATTCTATTTCTGCGAAGGCTTGATAAATCAGGAAATTTTTGTTTCACACCATTCTAAAAGTTAGCCTCCTTTAATTTTTACAAACGTCAGTGAACTCAAGCTAGGCTGTTTGCAATCTTGATAAACTTTTATACTGAACACACAAAGCTAGGTAACAAGCTAGGTACATTGCAAACCGGAGTTCACAATATATAGCTAACTGCGTTTTCTACAAACTAAGGCCAACTTAAGCTGAAATAGTTGCAGTTAAATCATTTGTTAGCTTTTCAGTAGAGTGTCGATTTAACGAATCTCGATATTTCGTAATTCTCAATTGTACAATCGAGTCTTTGTAGAACGTTATCTGAGAGACCGAGAAAAAGTTACGCACTATCGAGAAATCTTATTGATTGTTTCTTATGGACATCGCCGAGACCGGAGGAAAATGTTTATTACGTTCTATCGAGAATTACTTTGGTACTTTCGAGACTCTTAATGGTGAGACCCAACTGTACGTAGCAATGATTTGCCCGATTCTGGCGATGTCCCATGAGAAACGATGTGGTATTGTCTTTAGTACGTAATTCTCGACAGTGCGTAATTTTTCCTCGTTGCGCTGGATTACATACTTACGAGACTCGTCTATCTTTAACAAATCTTGGTTTTCTTAATTACAAAATATGGAGTACGTCTTTTTGTCTGGCCCGGGTTAACCTGAAAAAAAAAATTGGATTTTAATGTTGACCAAAGCGCGACAACCCGGACGATGGAACCACGGTTTAAGGATTTTTCATCGAGATAAAGCGTGCTGGTAACAGGCTCTTTTTTTTTATTTGTCAGAAATACAGCTGAGATGCTATTACACACACCTGACCACTGAAAACGACTTGTCACCGTCCTAAATTTTGAGTTTTAGGTATTCAAATATAGAA
>Ga0058701_10003183_pt1 | contig 12879 bp, 8 predicted proteins | sample AgamicOrMae_FD_97039 | JGI IMG/M metagenome (GOLD analysis project Ga0058701, IMG submission 97039) | Agave microbial communities from Guanajuato, Mexico - Or.Ma.e | ecosystem: Host-associated > Plants > Phyllosphere > Phylloplane/Leaf | place: Guanajuato, Mexico | collected 2012-06-04
CCTTTATTAATGATACTTTATTGACCAAGTTTTTCTATCAGCTCAACTTACGAAGCTATTAGCATGCCGAATGGACTGTTTTGAAAAAAAATGACACTCCTGTTATTTGCTGTATTATTTTTCACTGTACAACTTTTTTTTTTTAAATATCCTCTTGTGAAATCGTAGTTCAAAGCACAAAAATATTTCGCAAAGCAAGGTTTTCGAGTGCCAAAACCCCCATTATTAAGTTGCGAAACCCGCACGCAAACGAATCCACTGGTCAATTCCCTTAATGAGAAACCAATACATGACCGACCCCATAGCTTCGTTATTATTTTAGGAAGTAACGAGGTTAAAGTAACCGCCACTGTCGCACACACTCAAATGAGGAAATGAAAGTTTTTGATTGGCCAGGCGTCGTCATGAGGAAAGGCACCATGCCACATCGCGTCCAATCTCTATCGACCTGTTAAATCCGCTGACATGCCGGGGAGGCGCACCACGACACGCGGCGCCGCCGATGTCGACGTCCAATCTGGGTCGAGTGCCACCTGACCATATTTAGGCCATGAAATCTTCGCTGACAACGGAAAAAATACTTCCTCAAACACTTTCACCAATGCCTCTTGTTAAACAGCCTCTCTAGTCCTGCCTACCCGCCAACATCTTTCTCAGCCTCCGAACACATCATCCATGTTTTCACTCGATATGCACCTCAAAAGTTACGATTTAAAAGAGAAAAAAAAAGAGAAAAAAACCTTTATAGTCTTCCAGAAGAGTGTTTTAAACTTTTTAAATTCATGGGTACAAGTTGAGGTTGTATTTTTAGGAGAAATACACACTTAAGAAAAAAATCGGGCGTTTGGTAGCTTATATCTGCAGGAGATTAAGAACGGTCTTCTTGTATGACACAGGTTAACAACAATCTCCAAATTTGGATGTACTGTTTAGCATGAAAAGATGCGGCATTGTTAGAGAGGATACTGGAATACCAAACACAGCGAGAGAGGCAAAAAACATCAATTTCAGAATATTCAGGAACTTTAAATGTGCTATTTTCTTACACCTGCGAATGTTTCGATGACCAAAATCTCAGCCAACCTGGTGTATAGACCGAAATACGACCTCAAAACTCGCCTTCAGCATGAGTTTGTTTAATACGTCTAAAAAATCATTTCACTGAATTTCAAACGAAAAATCACAATCTCCGGTCACGAATCAGATGGAGCAAGACTAAGTCAGAACACTAGGCCACTCTGAGCAGGATAATTGGCAGAACACTTGGTCACACTGAGTAGGATAATTTGCAGAACTTTTGGTCACGCTGAGCAGAATATTTGGCAGATCTGTTAGCCACGCAGAGGAGGATAATTGGCAGATCTCTTAGTCACGCAGAACAGGATAATTGGCAGAACATTTGGTCACGCAGAGCAGAATAATTGGTAGAACACTTGGTCACGCAGAGCAGGGTAACAGGCAGGACTCTTGGTCACGCTGAACACACCACTCGTGTATCCAGAGCACTTCACCATCCTCCGCTCCTCGTCGGTCCACTGCCGTCGAAGGGGGTTCGACAGGTGTTGTGAACTCTGATTTGGTTGCCGCGGCAGGCGGAGTCCGGACGGAATCGCTTAGGCACCTTGATGATGTTGGCGCCGGTCTTCGCCGTGGAGGTGCCGAACTCCGGCATGGTATTCCCTTCCGGCTCCCGGGATACCTTCGTCCGGAGAATGTAAGTGCCCGTGGCCTCGACGACGTAGGTACCCGGGCGATCGGGTACCGCCGCGGGTTGCACTTCGACTACAGCCACCAGCACGGCCAACACACAGAGCACTTGCGCTCGCATCATTGTGACGACTAAAGTGCTCGCAGCTGTCGCGCCCACGTTTCACTTATCAGTACGCCACGAGCTATCGCGACAAGTCTGTCTGCCTGCCATGTGCTATTGCAGCCAAGATGTCAATTATTTTCAGATATGTATCAAATAACATATATGCCTGACGCTACACATTTGAAAGTTAGAATATTCCTCCTCACCTTACGTCACTCAGAGGAGGGGTATGACACCGGAGCAAGACAAGGCACCCATTTTTAAGCCCATCTCCATCCGGAGAAGGGCTTTATACTTTCATTCGTGTCCGTAGGTAGACTATGTATGTATGTACAGTCAAACCTGAATTATACGAATCTGAGTTGTACAAAATCCTGGATTATACGAATTTTTTGCCCGGTCACGGCGAAATCCCGTTTAATCCCATACATTACAAGTCTGAGTTATATGAAACCCGGACTATACGATAGGTTTGTCCGGTCCCAACCGAAAATTTACCTGTTTTATACGAATTTCAAGTACGGCTTAAGAGGAAAAATCGCGCATTTCTCTACTTTTTCTCTGTTTTGCTTCAACAGCAATACAGTTTTTTTTCTTTTGTATCCTTAACTTATTACGTTTCTATCTCAACTGTCTACTTTTTTTACGGAGAAGTGCAGGGACGGTGAAGAGCAAATGTCACCGCCAGGGCTCGATCCCGAACTGCTGGTAGACTATGTGATAAAAAGGAAGTTAGTGTTTCCATACAACGCCACCGCGCTCAGGCGAATTTCTCGGAACATACTAGGACCGGCGAAGGAATGAAGATATTATACAGGATGTAAAAATCTTATTTGCATTCTTGGGAGCCCTGAATAGGGAATGAAATTCTAAGCAACATATGCCAAAGAACATAAGGTCGGAAACGCACCGTTTTCGTCCAATTTCCCAAATGCAACGGACCAATGAGCGTCGATTTCGGGAGCGCGCGAAATATGAACACGCTTAGCAAAGAAAGAGCCTAGGCAGCTCCGCACCGCTTGGCGGGAGATAAATAGCAATGCGGTCAATCGATTAAGTCCTATGAAAGTATTCGGCTGGACGTCTGGGTGATCAGCGTGCTCAACTCTCCCTGCTGTTATGTAGGTTCGCGTCCTAGTTCCCCACGACGCTTTTTTTTCTGATTTAAACGCAGTTAATAATTGGATTCTCCCATTTATCCTTTTTCTTTCTTTAACTCTTTTCTGTTATTATCTGTTTGCCGATATAGGGAAAATGGATCGCCGGGAAAAGTGGCGTTTGTGGTCATTCGTTAAAAAAAATTAGTTTGACGTTAGAAAAATCTTGGAGATTGCTCACAAGCCGGGAAACTTGCAGCAAACTTTGCTGGTAATCCCGGGAAATGTTAGGTCTTTAACATTAAATTCTCTAACTTAAATCTATTTTTCTAACGCCAAACTAATTTTTTTAACGAATGATCACAAACGCCACTTTTCCCGGCGATCCATTTTCCCTTTACCGGCAAACAGATAATAACAGAAAAGGGTTAAAGAGAGAAAAAGGATAAATGGGAGAATCCAATTATTAACTCCGTTTAAATCAGCGGGGGAAAAAAGCGTCGTGGGGAACTATGACGCGATCATAGGAGCAAAATTATAATATATGTTTACATCCAGGAGAAAGTGCGTGGGTTTGTTGTAATATTTGAGTAAAGTAATTTAAGTTTGACTGCTCGCGGTACTTTTGAGAGGATACCGTAAGAGGTACTTGGAGGAGGTTGGAATAAGTGTTTTACTGGTGCACTATGGTGGTGATGGTGCATAGCTGATTCATCACTGAGGCTGAGGGGCGGAAGGACGTGGGAGACAGGATGGGTGAAATGGAATGTGGGGAAGAAGAAGAATGAAAAAAGATTGTTTCTAGTGCCAATAAGCAGGGGAAATAAACAAATGCACTTCCTCGAATAAAACGTGGCGTTTCGTGAGAGCTGATTTAGAGCACATCACTAGTTGTACTGTACACAAAGGAGACCCATAAAACCTCGAGGACGTAATAACGATATTTGGTAGACGCTGAATGTTAACTTACTTGTATCTATTTGAAAGCATTATTTCTTATGCACTTAGCACAATTATCCTGTAGTAGTGTTACGGTAGGTCAATAGTAATTGTATATGATGCATTCATTTTGAGAAGAGTTTGTGGGGTTGATTGGTGTTCTTGCACCGCAGCAATACACATTTCAAGCATAGCTCTTGCGAAGAATCCAATACCCTCAATTTCTCCATTCCTTTCCCTCCGAATCGCACACCTGCACTCTGTGGGCACTTTCAAGGACGAAAGGGAAAAGACCTCCTTGTCTTTCATGATTGACATTTCGTACTGCGCGCACACGGAGAACAACATCCCTGAGCACCATGATATACATTCGTCTTCTCTGTTGGCGTGTTCGTTCATATAAAAGTAAGCACTGATGAGGTCATAGTCCAAAGTAGTATACTATACATGTAGGTGCTGTAAAATATTTGAACAGAGTAATATATCTCAGAGGGTTCAGTTATTATAAAAGATTTCTACCACGGTTTTGGAAATCAACTGACAAGACTACGGTCAAATCCATCATTGCAGCAGTCGGGTTAGAAATAGGTTCGTGGTATACAATTGCTAACTCGTCGACATATTCGATACGTTCAACCGGAGCTTGTACGTGAACCTGTCTTGAATGCGTTCTTCCCCGAACATTTCAAAATACATTTACTTTGATGTTAACGATAACCAAACCTCAGGTCAACCAAAACGACAGTACCCTAGACCTATTTATGTATGTTGGGTTGAGCCCCGACCTTTTCTAACCGCGAATTATTAAACCACGTGAGTAGTTTTCCTTGAATAATTAAAACGCTTCATAGACACTTACGTATTTGAATGAGTAAAAGTACGTTGATCACCTTTGATAAACCTTGAATGTCTTTGATACATCTTTTACATAAGCTGCAAATAATTCATTTTCAACAAAATTGCGATTATTTGCACGAAGTTTAAATTTTACCCCGAGACAAAAAGGAGAGTATGGATTGAGTTTATGAGCTCTGAAAGCGGTATGGCTGCAGTATGGGAGCAGTCTCTACAGTCGGGCGGCGTCTTTACGCGTAGTATGGCTGGGAGTCTTCTCAGCCATACTCACGATTGTCAATCTCGAGGCAGTATGGGGAGAGTATGGCCAAAGTCTAGAGTTGTCGCTTTTGCCTGATTGGTTGCCCCTTCCCACCGCGGCTCGGGCGACCCAGTCCGACGTGGGAACCGAAGAATCCAGTCGCTTCACAACATTTTCGAAGCCGGCAACTCTCGGCTCAAGCCTCAATGTGTTCGGCTGAGTGTTGACTTCTGTCGAGTGTACTTCGTCGCTGTCTCCTTATTAAAGTATTGAAGCTCCCAGTAATGGAGGAGATTTTGATGAGCTGAATTTTCGTACACTATGGGAGTGGACGTGAGTGTGTAAGTGGGGCGTCAGTGTCCTTTTTGTTTTAACATCATCTGTGAACTTGTTTCCGACAGAAATAGGTTCAGCAACAACTTACAGCGAGGCTTCTTGTTTTTCGGTAAACTTTACTTTTTGAAGACCGCGACCGTGAAACCAATAATGTTAAGTACAATTTCTGTCTCGCAATCATCGAAATAAGTTTTTTTTGTTTACGCCATTCTCAGAACACTTTTATTTCATACAGCGCCATTCTGAATTAAACACAAGAAGGTACTTTGATTTTAAGATATTTTTTTTACTTTAATGAATATACGGCTCATAAAGCTATTGTCGATATCAGGCCTATGGAATCAAAATCGATAATTTTTTAACTTTTATTCAGAACGCGCATTTTTTGGTGTGTCGTAGTTAATTCACCTATCATATTCTGTACCTCGAGTTGTTACCTAGAGTTATAACTAAAAGCCAGGCAGTGCTCTCATAAGATTGGTTTTGCTTTACATTCAGATTTTTAAAAAAATGGCTTGGTTCCATATTACATACATATTAAAATTTATTATTAATCGTGCATTGAGCGTTTCTTTCTACTGGGTCAAAGAACCGATAAATTAACGATTTTTTTTCTTATTCAAAATGCGGCGAATGATTTCCCCGTGAATCACATCCTTCTATTTCCTACAAAGAAAACACAACCATGCGAATGGTTTTGAGAAATAATGAGTATTTTCTGAACCAGTGGCCATTTTTTTCTGTGTGTTTGTTTAATTTTTTACAATCACAAGAACACAAAGGCCCTTTCCCCCGAGATGCTTTTTACTAATTCACAGAAATCGGTCATAAAAACGGCTAAGGGAGTTCAAACTATATTCGCCGTGAAAGATATCAGTTATTTTTATTTTTTGGTGTTCTAGACTGTGCTTAGTGGGGACATATCAGGTGCCTTAGTTCCTTCTTTTCCAGCTGGGAGTTAATCTTAATTACATTGCGGCTTGGACGAATTTTCCGCTGCTATGAAATAAAAACTGTATTTCTACTCTCTTCGCGCAGACTGGGTGATAGTTTTGGGTCTAAACTATTACTTTTCATTAGAAAGTTTATGTTGTCAACATGAACTCTCAAGTAGTGAAAAAAAATGCATGTCCCCTCACTAAGGGCCTCCACTTCAAATCATGTACACTTATGCGAAAGGGTGCACACGTGTAGATATGACTGGTAGTAAAACGTAAGCAAGTACCTCGTTGGTAGAATATAGGCACGCTACGGGCGGGATATGGGATCCGACTACCGATGTCATACCGCGCCCATACTGTGTCCATACTGTACCGGCAGGTACAATATGGGCCAGCCATACCAGGCCCGCACCGCAGCGGGAGTATGGTAGCGGAAGTATGGGATTTACCTCAAAGCCATACTTTTGCCATACTCTTGACTGATATGGGAAGAGTATGGCACGGAGTATGTTTTAGTCTGTGCAAGTCGTTCACCCCCATACCTTTTTTTTCGGTTTCGGGACGACTTTGAGTAGGCTTTTTAACCAACCAACAACACAGACATGTTTTTTGATTCCGACGTCTTCTTAGGTGCTGTCTAGGTAACCGAGGGTATGCGGCGGGACTGTGCGGAAAACATTGGAAGCGGCAGCCTTTTAAAAGGATGAAGTTGAGTTCCGTGATGAAAACTTCCCATCATTGGGGTTCATTGCCCGGAAGTTATTGATATCAGCTCATCGGAAGCCGGTGACAAGAACCCGTATCCATCCATAGGTTCAAACCGTGGTAATGCATAAAATGCGGTAACTCGTTGATTGTCCTGCGGCTCGAAGCCCAGCGTCGACTTTTCCGGATGCCTCATTCCAACCTACCTTGATCGAGACAAAATAAAGGAATTAATTTGGATCTTAGGTGCAACGATAGTGATGGGGTCCGACATTACCCATAGGGAAGTCGCACAAAAAGCACAAGATGGTCAGAAAGACGAACCTTTCTGCTTTTCACTGAAGCAATTGGTCTTCCTGACCGCAAGGCCGGGACCGCGAGACAGCGGGCAGGCAGGGGCGTCCGTCCAGCAAGCAACAGTGGCGCGGAGCTGCTGCTGCGGCGGCGACGGCGGCGTAGGCGGTGAGACCGTCTTGAAGCGACGCTGGGCGTCGGCGCAGCGGGACCGCTGCGGATGCCGTGGTGCGCCGCGTCATTCGACACATCGCCGTCAGGAGGCAGCACTGAACGGGAGGCGCAGAATGGAGGGAGTGCGCGAACGTACGACGAGCGACAAAGATAGAGAAAGATATCCCGCGATGTGGACGGCGGCGCGGCGCGAAGCACGGCGGCGCGGAGGACGGCGAGTGCGGAGTGGGGTGAGCCCGTGGAAGACCCGCCCGTCAGATCGCTTCAGTTTAGGCCTCGCTGGCTTTGTGGACGAACGCATCGCAGGTGGCTACCGACACCGCATCGCCTGGCGCTCACGTCCCGTTCCGTTTGCGCGCGCGAGCGAGCGACACTGCTACACCACACTTGATTCGCGACTCGATTGCGATTGCCTCGACAAGGACATAGTTCTGTGAACATCCGTGTGAGAAAAGTGTTGTCACCTAAAGACAGGATTCCCGGAGTGTGTTACTTCAAGACTAGTACAATGTTGTGTTATCCGCCCCTTATTCCCTGTGTTGTGTAGTGATGACCGGCTTTGACCAAAGGTAAATTCACCAGTTTCTTGTTGCTGTTATGTCGTAATCGCCTCCTTGCGCTCACCGTCAGGTCCCCGTTGACGAGTCTCCCCCTCTCATTTGAGTGTGCCTGCCCTGTGTGTGTCCCTCTATGTGAAGATATTCTACGAATCTCGACCTAACCGTTGCCAAGATTAATTTTGTTATCGCCTTTTTCGCACTGGTCCGTTCCGTACCCTTCAACAATCAACGCTACGCAACGTCATCTTTTCTTCAGTGACTGAACACTCCTGGTAGCATCTTCCAGTGTGAGTGTTCGTTGTGTTCCATTGACGCATAAAAGTGATAAATACCAGTGCGAAAAGTGCAGTGTTTAGCTGCAGCCCAAACTGCAGTCAAGACATTCGTTCAGTGCTTTTGAGATTTTGTGCTGTGCTCATCAAGTGCCAATTCAAGACAACGCGGGCGGGCGGGTGGGTTTCTCTCTCCGCTTCAAACTTTGTGAGCCTCAACCAACAACTAGCGACCGCTCGCGGCAATCCTTTGCCATCTTTTGGTGAAAAACACAAGCACCAGGACTTGAGATTCGCAACAAGCCCAGACCAAGTTTTTCTCGCCCACAGATTGTAACACACTTTTCGCAAACGCCACATTCTGGGGGAACTGTGAACAACTTGTTGCAGGTTATAGAGAATATCACTTAACCGACTAGTGTTCAAATCGAAGGTAGCCTGGATATCGAAGTTCGTCACGTTGAATTCGAACATTGAACGCTGACGTACTTGGTACCCCAAAGTTGCAAATTCAATTCGTGCGCTCGAGTTGCAAACTTATTTGACTAGGAAAGCGCCAGGAAGTGACGCGACATCGCGCGGATTTGCTCGGTACTGAGGACCTCTTGTCGACACGTCCAGAGCAGGTGACTTGAGTCCCTTTGCCGCCGAACCCTTTTTCACTTGCCTCTCCGACCACTCGGGCGTTTACATCACCGATTATCTTCATTTTGACCACCTCGGTTAGTACTTCGTGATCCGACGATTGAAAATCGCTCGTGAGTCATAATCGAAGATAATCAGCCTAGCATAAGTTTTCGAAGAAATAGATTTTTTCGGGCATCTGTGCGAATTCACGCATTTCTCTCCTGTCACAGAAAAAAACAAAAACCCCGTTTTTTGGTAATGATATATCTGTTTTGGACGTGAAACTAGAACGGGGGTAGTGCGTATTTTGGTAATTTTCCAACATAGACCTATGTTCAGCCACATCAATGGAAAGCTCTCGCCGATACCTTTTGAATGATATGGCTAAAGATAGGCCTATCATGAGAAATAACCAAAATACGTACCACCCCCATTTTGGTTTCACACCCAAAACAAGTATAGCATTCCCCAAAACGGGTTTAGTTTTCATTGTGGATCGGGTCAGCAAATGTTTGAAATTGTTTCACAACCCTTCAAAACGAAAATGCTCTAATGGAAATTTCACAACCCGCATTTTGGTGTTGGAGAACATTTATACTCTTACACAAAAGCTTGAAACTTAATGTCGCAAATCATTCGTCCGTCAGAAATCAGTCATGAAATTATTCGTTTACGCTGAAAAGTATACCACATCACGCGTTGACATCATAAAGCGTAGTTTAGCCGCGATTTTGACACTTTTGACGCTCAATGCCCTACATATGTAATCATGAGTTCCCAATTCGCATCTTACGAAGAACTTGAAGAACTTTAGACTGAAGCCCACGTCTCATGTGTTTTAATCGCCTATTAATAATCTGGCGTGTTATTGTTAACACTAACTTCGAAACTCTATTTGAGCTTACCCAAATCAAGGCGCTAGTTAAGAAAATAGTTAATTGTGCGTGGCGAAGGGGTAGAGAGAAGCAAAGGGCGGAAGCAAGCTGTAAGGGGTTGGCCAAGAGGCTGCAGGTCTGCCTGTACGTTGCTACACACCTCCCTTCCTGCATTTGTGTCTCAGCTCAAGTTAATTTAAATTTACGCGGACCGTAGCTCTTCTCCATTCGTGCTCTACATTTTTTTAAATTAGTTTATTTATTTCTGGAATGAACGATAAGTGTCGTTTATGTATTCACATAGTCCAAAAGCCTTCAGGATACCGTTTCGAAATTTGCGGTAAAAAAAGGATGTTATGAAGAAAGCTCACTGTGAAACCTGTTAAGCGGACTTTTTTTTCGGGAAAAGAGGTTGCTTCTCTATAGTGCATTGACTTCTTGGCGTAAATCTTTTCTGGAGGAACATTTAACTACAGACGCAAAAAAAATCTTTGAAATTAAATTGAGTCCGATTTGTTTCAACCGACTTTTACGTACTGAGCAAATATTTGTCCGTGTGTGAGTGAAAGGCAACCCCAGTGTCGTTTTACCGCACGCAAAAGTTATCAAATATGTGTTTTCCCTCGCACGGGTCTAGATCAGTAACAACTTATTAATATTTCCATGTAATTCTATATTTAAAAGTCAGGCTTTTTTGCGAAAATTTGGAATTATCTTCCTGAGTCCAATCGCCCATTTATTTCCAAACTGGCTGGAATTCAAAATGAGGAAAGAATGCTCCCTCACAAACAAGATATTTAACTTTTTCGTAATATTGGTAAAATTAAGTGCGCCTTAGAATCACATCTAAATGAAATGCGATCTATTCGACTTGAAAAGTATCGTCTCCGCTTTATAATCGATTAGTATGAATGTTGTGCGGCGTTAACTGCTCACTGTCGCTAAAGCGTGTGAAGTTCGCTTTACCGATAACGACGCATCAATTCAAATTTGCTGAGAGCCGCTAGTTGAATGTGAGAAAGATTTTATCAACAATTGTCGCTTCAAACAACGATGAGAAGATTGAGCTTCTATAGGATAATTTTTCTATCAGCTTACCTGTAACCGTATGTTAATATTGGAAAATTAAAGGCGTCTAACGAGTTAACGCTCGCTGCTCAAAAATGTAAGAACTGATTGTTATTTGAAAACATTTTTACTTTTTCACGAAACAGCATTCCTAAAGCTACAGTGGAAAGCAGCCATGACTGCTACGCAGAATTCAGTATAAGGAGCTGAAAGCAGTGACAGTCGTGCCGTTTCCTGTTTTTCGGTAAATAAAGCGATATGTTATGGTGGTACGAAAACTCAACGATATTGCTATTTACCGAAGGTCCGAACTTTGACCCTCGACTAACATTTAAAAGGACTTCAATCGAGGTGCGCCACGTAAAATCAAGTTTTCAATGGCACTTTTTGAATGTACTTATTGAAAATTTATCGTCGTTGAATGTCATAGAAAGGGTATGCAAGTGCTGACTCTCATACTTCATAAATTATTACCGCAAATTATTGAAGCATCGATATAATTTGGGATACGAATCATCCCAAATATCCAAGCAATTTTCGATTCGGATAGCTAATCACGAACATAATCAGTGCCATATTTAAGGCCAGTTTCCAAAAGGCCGCTTTTTGTTGAATATTTTCTACCAATACGTTAGTGAGTGTCAATGTATACTCTTACGCGGTACTATGAAAGTTTTCGTTTACGACATTGGTAGACATTTTCTTTTTAAATATGATTGATAATCTACGGCAAATTACTACTTTGGCACTTCTCACCTCCAATAATTTTTGGTTGTTTGTTTACGAAAGGTAGACATGGACATTAGGTAGTTTCTGAGTCTATACACATGGTCGGCTGAATAAAGTCAAGAAAACCGGAGAACGTGTATTAAATAGTCGGAGACGTGACGAAATTAAAAGGCAAAGAAAAGAAAAAAAAAAAAAAACAGAAATTTCAAAACTGGTTCGCGCTATGTCTGTGGGCTCAAAATGGTCGGGCAAACATACAAATAAAAATAAGTACCTGTCTCGGTGAAATATTTGTTGCGAGGCTTAGTTGTCTGTATCATTCCCACACTTACAGTAAGATGCGTCCTGGAATGGGAGGTGAACGACATATTTCAATAACAGGAGGTTCCTGCAATCTTTTCATTCACGGAGAAAAAAGGATTACTCGTAATAAATGTTTTTGTGTGTGTGTGCTAAGTTGTGGTACCCCGGGCATTTTTTCACCACAAGTAAACGTTAATGATCACAAAAAAAAAGGAAAAATGTTTGTTGGTGAGAAAGGAAAATAACTACGTTGACTTTGTACACGATAGCTAGTAACCAGTAATGCTCTACGACAAACCATTTAGTTAATGAGGCACAATAAACAAAACACGTTCAAAATACATTTGTTTCTTTCGCCGCCGATTTGTTCAAACGCGTTTATATTATGCCAGAAAATGCAAACTCCGTGGGTGGACCCCGAGAGATGGATGTTTACAAATTGAACAGGCTGGTTCAATTTCCTTTTCATGATTACCTTAAAAGGGTTCAAAGAGTTCGTAGTCATAGTCCAAAACCTTTTGGCGGGAAATCAGCGTCAGCTTTTTGATGAAAACTTCATGAAAATAGTCAGTTTTGTTAAATAGTAGAAAAATCGCAAAACTGGGAACACGCGCGGAGGGTACACGCGCGCAAAAGTCCTATAGTTTCTCATAACAACAATCTTTTCTATTTCGGCCAAGTCCAAAAGCGTTTGGCGCGAATCAAGGTAATGTGCCGTGTTGGAGGTAACCAAATGTTGGGTTTATTAAGTTTCCAGGAAACTTTTGAGTCAAATGATGTTTAAATATGAACAACATACCGGTGAAATTTTGCGAGTACTAAGGAGTTCGGGAAAAACTACAGGAGAAACAAATTGTATGCCAGGTCATCTTTTCTACGCTCAAAGCCTTTCTAGTCGCAACTTCGAATGTCTCTTAATGGATTATGAACCAGAGCAGAATAGTGTGTACGAGTTCAGAACACCACCTGACATCAACAGTAACACGCGATCAGCGAAGTGAAGCAACATTAGCGGAGGTTGCTTAAGTAATGGTGACCAAAATATATTCC
>Ga0058701_10003184_pt1 | contig 12876 bp, 8 predicted proteins | sample AgamicOrMae_FD_97039 | JGI IMG/M metagenome (GOLD analysis project Ga0058701, IMG submission 97039) | Agave microbial communities from Guanajuato, Mexico - Or.Ma.e | ecosystem: Host-associated > Plants > Phyllosphere > Phylloplane/Leaf | place: Guanajuato, Mexico | collected 2012-06-04
ACACTTCGCACCAGAAATAAAGCACGGAAATAAACTCTGTAACTTTTATTTCACCATGCTGCAGCTGTTATAGTTATAATTTTATGTACAAAATACAATGAATAGTTTTATACAGACATTTTCTTTTATAAAATTTATTATTCCATTTGTACAAAAGGAAAAAAGAACAGTAAATACTTCTCTTTACACCAGCTAATGAGATCTATCATCAAAATATTCTTCAATTCTTTTTTGAACAATATCAAAATAGGGTATACACAAGTTTCAAACGGAATCAGTTGAAGCTATAACAATATTGGAGCACACCCTTTCGTTACCGACGCAGTTTTCTTCTCGTTCCAGATATGGCAAAATATTATTGTACGGACTCCGTATCATTTACATGGTAGCTATTTACATAATGGTACATAATATTGTTCCTTACACCACCACTATTGAAATTAATTTATCTCCGCGCCGAAGCCCTATCTCTTCTGCAGCTGACAATCTTACGTCTAAAAATAAGAATTACCGGTATATCTTCCGTCGTTGCGACTCCTTCATTATTACAATACACTTACATAAAACTAACAGCTAAGTCACTATCAAGTAACTACTTAAATATATACACATCTATTTACAATAAGAAATAATATACTAAATGTCCTCACAACGGACCAAAATTTATAATACGTTCTGTCGAATGTGTCAATTTTGCGTTCAGTAGACTGCGCAGTCACGTATAAGTTACCGTAAACCAAAGTAATTAAAACCTTTTAACCGTGGAAAATATAGAAAACTTCGTAAAAGACAGCATCTAGAACAAACGTTGGCTCGAGGATAATCACGATCTCAAAAATAAAAAGAAAGTAACAAAAATCCCTCGGATTTACATTACAGAAGCGTCAAAAATAATTTCGTGCAAGAGAAATATCTCTGAGTCGAAGAAAGTGTACAACAGTTACTTTAAGTCCGGTTGCTATGGCACATTAGTTTCATTTAAATAGTTTTCTACAAAGAAATAGTGTTAGACAACATCTAGTTCTCGAGGTAACCATTGCACCGACGAAGTAATTCAAAGAACACAACGCTTGATTGTAAGTTGAAGATCGTTTAGCACAGAATATGACGTTCCTAGAGCAATCCTACAGCAAATCATACAAGGAAGGAATAAAGACGATTTAGGGCATATTTTGGGCGATCGAGAACAGACCGACGGTGAAATCCAGTTTCAAGTTTCCGTAAAAACTTTTCAACTAACGAAAGACATTGCAAAGGCAAGTTAATCCGGCTTGCAAAGGAGACGGAAAAGCTAGCTGACTGCTCCAAATTTTTACAAAGCTTTCTGCGGAGGATAAAGGACACAAAAAGATTAAAAAATTCGAACACTATGCCGAGAAAGTTTAACTGAAAGACATCATAAATAATCAGGTAAAAGAGCGGTGAATCAACTCAAGAAAGGTTTCAGGACAAAGCACGGAGAAATAACGATGGAAAAAATCAGTTGCATGAAAATTAGCCCTTCCGCCCTGACACAAAAACAAGGCTCATAAGATTTTCTCTAGTCTCCTGAATCAAAACCTAAACGCAGAAAGCTGTCTACACAAAATAATATTTTTAAAAAAATCAAGCTACAGACGAGCTGTTTGAAGGAAGTTGAAATGCAGAACAGAATTGAACTCTTCATTTATGCTTCACTGAACCTATTTTGTCATTCTTGTACTATCTCATTCATCGTTTAAACTGCTAAAAATCAGCTTAACAACAAAAATACGAATGTTGGCACAATACCGTTCCATCGTCAGGAACACATCTACTCGATCACAAAAATCACGGCAGTTAATACACTAAAAAAAGTAAACATAAAATATATCAGTTTATCTGCCTAATGTCAACATTTTATCACAAACATATTTTCTGCCATTTGCCATAAAAACAAACGGCGAACACGATATAAACATTCTTTCATTACTAAAACAAAAATACGTAGCAGTGTAAATCCACTCGGCTACGCTTAGGCGTTTAGTTACTTGTTATCTTGAGAACCAATTAAAGCTAACAACTTCGTGAATGGTCATTAAAATAGACCTGTACTTGAAGAGGAACAAAATGTTCAAGATATCAAAGTTTAGCAACGAAAATTCGATGGAATATCGATGTTTTTTGGATCATTATTTATAGCGACTTGCAATATTTGCATTCTATTTCGTTGTAATCACGGGTTTATTTCGAAAAAAAGACTAAGAAGCGATGTTGAAAGCTTACCAGCCTCAAGAAAGTTACCCAAAACTTTTGAAATTGTTCCAGGAATAAAGCACCGACAGAAATCAAAGGAACAAACTTCTTCACTGTCACTGCTTAAACAGAGTGCACCCACTGTAGAATATTCTACACCGAGAATTGAGCTCAACAAGCGGATGAAACAAAGAGCTGTTGATTTAAAAAATCACTTGAAATAAAATCGAAACGTTTCCGCAGCAGTTCATTGTCAACGCGCGTTCGTTTTTGAAATCACAGGCAGCAAAATCTAGCGAACTCGATCATCAAGTCAACATTACTCATTCCAAGCTCGATGTGAAAAAACGCATGACGCGACTTCAACTAAAAAATCGTTCCATTTGTACCAACAGTTGGCCTCCATCTTAGTTGGTTAGGAAGTATGGAAATACAGGGAAATCAATCTGAAATAACGATAAAAATCGAACCGTAAAATATTTCAGAACATAAGTGCCGAAGTTATTCTTCAAATCATGACACAATTCACAGGCTGCAGTCGAATCAAAGACAAACTGGCAAGTCTGAACTATTTTTTTTTCAACAAAGATTTTAAGATACCGACGAAAAGCGGAAAAATTACCGTAAATTACATGGATTTTTTAAAAAATCTCTCCTGATTTGCGGAACATATCTCAAGGTGCGCGGAACGTATCAAATCGCGAGGCTCAAGAGGCATTTCCAAAACAAAAAAACAACAAATTAAAAGAACGAAAACAATAAGAGGTGCAGAAATGAAGAAAAGAGACGGGAATGTGACGATGAGAGAGCCATCCACAGCTGCAGAGCGCACCGTGATAAACGCTGTAAGGCATAAACCGTACAAAAATAACTACATATATACATCATTTCCATGAATCACTAAAAGTGAGCGCGTGAGCAGCTCTGTCCCTCCGTTACGTTCCAACAACACAACTTTCCTCCTCGTAACGTTGTAGGTACACTAGCATTAAGGCCGCGTAGTGCATTTCTCAAAATAAAGCTTCACATTGTGTGTGTCTAATGGCTTTCAGCTAAACATCGAGATGGCCGTAAACTCCCGAATGTCAATCACAGAACATGATAAACAGAGACGCACTTTGCACTCCAGCATTGCACTGCACCGCCTTCCTAAACGCGTCACTTGGCGTCCTCCGCGTCGGCCGACCCCGTCGCCGTCGCCGCGGACCCCGACGTCGCCGACGAGCTCTCTGTCTTCCGCGTAAACGCACTCTGGCTCTCCGAAGAGCTCTCTCTCGACTCCCAGCTGTTAAATTTACTACTGAGATCCGTGGCGATCTGCTGCTCTTGCTGGCGTTGTTGTTGCTGTTGCTGGAGCGACACCATACTCAGGTCTGTGGGCAGTTCGTCGCACTCGCGGCCTTGCTCGCTTTCCACTCCCTCCTCGATCTCCACTTTGGGCTCCATCTTGATCATCATGTCGGGGTCCGACTTGACCATGACGGGCGCGGGGGACTGCGGGGGCGCGTGGTGGTTGCCCCCTTGCGCGCCGCCCCCGCCCCCGCCGCCGCCGCCGCTGTACAGCGACGCCGCCGGCCGAGTGGGGCTCATCTGCTGCCTCAGCAACGAAATGTTTTTAATGTTCTTCAACTCGGTCGGATTCCGCAAGAACCTGCAATACAACAAACAGATTAGAACATGTCGCTCATTTCCGAAGCAGTAAACTACACGCTTTTTTTTAAAGCTTGGATTTTCCACCCGTGCTCCACCTTTAATTACATAGGACTGACGACATTATCCTGAGTGTAAGATTGAGTAGACCGGGTCGGCCAGGTGGAACACAGAGGTAGAAAACGAATCCAACCTCTGAAATTTGCGGACAATGTTCCCGTCTCCCACTGCCATTCAAAGTAGAGTACGCACAGTGCGATGGAACGGAGTAGAGGGGCAGTTACCTGCACGCACGCAAACCGGCCGGCCGCGGTATTTCAGCAGGCGGGCGTTTAGGTCACGAGTGAGATACTTACTGGTAGCAGTGTCGCTCTCCCTGAACCTTGCGCAGGATATTGACACGGTAATAATAGCGCAATGCTCGCGACATCTTATCGTAGTTCATCGACAAGTGATTCTTCTGAATACCCCACAGTTTGGCTAGTCCGGCGGGGTCCACGATTTTGAACACGCCCGTCTCACTGTTCTTCCACGCGATGTACGAAGTGTACCGCTGGCTGGGGTCGTTCAGAAGCTGCTGGAGGAAGTCCCACAGGAGGCGGCCGTCTGTAAACGCACACCACGTCATTGCCTCAAACTCAAGGAATCTTTGTCTGTCGAGCAGAGGATCTTGAGACTTACTGGTGTTGGGTTCTGGGGTGTCGGGGAAGAATTCCCTGGACGGATAGATGGAGCCGTTGGTGGCGGCGCTGGTGCCGTTGTGGGTGGCGGACTGGCTGGGGGGCCTGAGCGGCTCCTTGGCGTTGGCCGGGGACCGCGGCGACTGCGGCGTCGACGTGTGGAGGTTGCTGAGGGCCGTGGTGGCCAGGTAGCTCGGGGTCGACGGCGGGCTGCCCGTGCTGGCCGTGCTGCCCGTGCTGCCTCCGCAGCTCTGCTCCCGCCCGTTCGTGGCGCCCTCCTGGTACAGGTCCTCCTCCGAATCGGACTGATTGCTGCCGGAGCTGCCGTTTGAGCCACTGTAGCCAGCTGACGAAAAGCAAACAAACATTAGCTTATAACAAAAAAGTTCTCCTCGAGAAAGCCTTCTTTCTTTCCCGTCCGAGCTAGGAAAAAAGCCGCCTGATATTCGTCCAGGTTTCCGCCAATGTAACATCAATGTCGTAAATGTTTTCGATTGCAACAGACTGCGTAAGTCAACATTATTACTGTTCCGACGAGCCCTTCAAGCCCGTTTTCCGGAGAAAATGAGATCGTTTATTCAAAGAGGATACTTACTGAGCATGGGGAAGGACGACACGTTAGTGGTGGTGTGGTCCAGGGGATGCTGCGGGCTGCCGCTCTGGCTGTCGACGGAGGGCGCGGGGCTGAGCGTGACCGAGTTGTGGGCGACCCCCATGAGGTGCGCGAGGCCCGAGGGGAGGTGCGAGGCCGGCGCGGTGCCGCCCCCTCCGCCGGGCCCGCCGCCGCCCCCACCGTCCGTGCCGCCGGCCACGTTGCGCGACAGCAGCCCCCACGTGGGCGTCGGGGGCTGGTGGGTGTGCGCGGGCGACAGCGGGTGCGGCAGCGGGGGCGGGGCGTGGGGCGCGGGCAGCGCGGGGTAGGCGTGCGACAGGTGCCGGCTGGTGGGCGTCACTGGGCTGCTGGGCAGGTGCCGCTGCAGGGACTGCGCGTCGCGCACCAGCATCTGCAGGACGTTGTGCAGGACGTCGCCGGCGCCCGGGCACCGCTCGCCCAGGTCCGTCTTCGTCAGGAAACATAGCGCTTTACCTGGAAAACAACACACGCAATTTTACCACTGCAAGGGGATAGATAATAAAAGACGCGACTTGCGTTCAAAATTATACGGACCGTTCATTTGAAACATATCCATGTCGAAGGTGGGAAGGTCGAACTCCCTCTCGCACCAGCGGAGGAAGGTGGTGACGTCCTCGCGGCTCCATATCCGGGGGTCGGTGGCAAGCGCGTTGGGCAGCTGTGTCTTGAAGTCGAGCAGGGGGCTGGCGGGGGGCGGCGGGGGCGGCGCGGCGGCGGCCGCTGCGGCTGCGGCTGCGGCGTTGCTCAGGCTGAAGCTCGAGTAGCGCCACAGCAGGTCGCTGGGGTTGAAGGGCATCGGCAGCGGCGGCAGGCGATCCATCGATCCGCTCGACGGAAGTTGGATCGGCAACAGCTTCATCGCGCGGCCACCTGCAAACACGCAAAATCTCACTCAAAACCGCGAACGTAACAAACGAAATGCAACCCTTAATGGATAGGTCGCTGAAGTAAAATTCACACGGACTAGGCCCTCTCATGCACTTGATGACTTTGACCGGAAGTTCCGTTTAGGACATGAACAAGGCGCTGATGGGCAAGTGGGGCATGGCGTGGCACTTGTTAGAGGAAGCCCTCCGCAAAACGGTGGGCTGGTGGGCTGGCGGGCGCGGGGGTGGTGGGCAGAGGCTGTCGAGTGAGGACAATTGCTAATACGGAAGTCGCAATAAAGTACTCATCACGATAATTCACGCAAGCAGCCCACGGTTTCCTCGCACGCTGCGAGCAAACAGCGACGGCGAACGCGACCAGCGTATTTCGCCGAATCGAGGAATCAATTATCGCAGTTCAATCATTTATTTCGTCTCTCATGATGCATGATTGACAATATGCTCACATAGAGAAAAGTCAGCCAATGGTTCCAATGTTTGCTTACAACAATAAATTAGAATCAGTGGTCAGAGAATAGAAACTCACTGCATCTCACGTCAGAGACACTCATACTGATTCAAATTTAGAGTGAATCTGAATACGCAGAGCCTAGCGCGAGTGCAGTTAACGTTAGCATAGCGTGCCCTCTGTCAAGTTTATTAACAGCTACCAAAGAGAAAGCCGAGCAATTAAATGTGCTAATAGCTGACGCGCCACGCTCCTAAAACCGCGAAAAGCCACGAAAATGAAAATTGTGGCTTGATAAGGAAACTATGAAATGCTGTCGGCGAGGCACGTTTTCGGAACAATCCGCGGCTGCGTCATGCGCTCGCAGTGACGTCACGATTGCTTGGCTTCGATTCGTGACGGGACGGGACGGGACCCTGCGAGCCCATCGCCCCGTGCGCCATCGCCCCGTGCGCCATCGCCATCGCCGCCATCGCCACACCCTCCGCCCAACGCGTAGGTGACTGACTTCCCTCAAGGTCACGACGGTAACCTTGGAGCACTGGATATCGGAAGAGCTGGACGCTGCTCTCCCAGCGGAGCAGGAAGGTAGGGTACAAATGAACCAGAGTTTAACTCACAACCGCCCAGCGATGCCGTTCGGAAACAGTAAAAAAATATTTTTAAGGATTTTTCCAGTTCAGTATTGTTACAATTTTAAAAATATCACCCCTCTAGAAACCTGAAATTTAATAATTTAGGCGGTTTGCAAAGCTTAAAATTTCGTATTTTATTGGAAAAAGACCTCGAAATTTCTCTTAAGCTAAATTTTATTCCAAATACTTTGGGCTATAATGGGTTGAGGCAAAAATTGCTCCGTTTTTCGGAATCGGCTTAATCCTCCCCCACACTGTCGTGCGCCACTGTCGTGCGTGGCACCGAATCGGAACTCGGTGTCTACCACTTCCTGCGGGACTTGCTGCGACTTGCGCTGTTTCCGAATTTACAATGTAAAGTTATTAGAGTAGATAAAGAGCAGCGGCGACGCGTCGTGTTTCGTGGGGACGTTCGGTTCAGTCGTCGGCCATTTCCGTGAGCACTTTGATTTCTTACTTGCTATGCTGATTCAGGCGACTACCGGTGCCTAAACTACTTGGAGGAAGTAGGACACTCGTTCGGATTAGTAATCGTCAACGCCAGGAAATACTTTTCAAATTACTGCACAGCGCACTGGAATATTTTTGCATCTATATGTTTTGACGTCACGGGCTGCGGCCCATGCCATAACCGCGCTTTAGTCAGCTCTTGTGGTTTAGTTTTTTCCGCGAAAATAAACCTCGTTTTCAAGAATTTTAAACATCTGCTCGGTGGTCTAAAACTCATTGACAAGGTGTCGATTTTAATAGGGAGATATCGATGTAACTAGGTTTCTAGCAAGTTGGCTATAATAGGTTTTCCCCCCTCTTTTTTTAAATTGTCCTCACGAACGGTATGCGCGCATACAGCGAAATGTCAGTTCTACAGATCATAATCATCTATAACTTTAACAAAAGGGGGGGGAAACAGGAAGTCTAGTGCCCTGTGTAAGCTGTTGTTGACCACAATCTCGCCAAGTTGTCAAATAAAACCTCCTTGAGAGGCACGCACGCAAAATACGAACAGTATAAACAAACACGGAACCACAAGTTTACACCTCTTGGTATCGCGACGAAGCGTTTATCATGAGGCAACCACTAAAAAGACGTTTCGCTCGACGAATACAATCGTTGTGAAACTTTTCCGAGCAACTCGTCCGGCTTGCGCCGCCCGCCACGACAAGGAATAATAAAAACAAGCGCAGCGTCGCACCGACACACCGACGGACCGCTTCCGGTAAACGGACAAATAAAATGCCCAAGTGTTTACAGCTCAAACTTTAGTCATAACATTAAACTTTTGCGCGTCTGTGAGGAAAGCTCTTGAAGCGCTATCTGTAAATTGTTCAGGTTGCAATTCCTAAGTCTTAGGTTCTACCTTTCGTCGACAAACCATGAGCTGGCTTGACAATAGTCAAGCGTTCAATATTTCTAGCGCCCTATTTTTTTCCATTTTTTTTAAGTGTACTTATACCCAAACGGTCTAATAATTTCCCCTAAAGCCTATATCTAACAACTGAATATAACGACCACGAAAATGAAAAAGCCTGTAAAAGTACCACGTACAATGAAAAGTAGCTCGTTCAGAAAACAGTTGATGGAATGATGACCTGGTTGCCCCTGGGGCCCTGAGAGTCCCCTCCCCAAAAATAGGCCACTTTGGTAAGTGTTATGCCCTTAACATGACCGGATACACAATCTGCCGGTACAGTAAGTAAACCCAGCAAGCTGCTAATGATGTCCGGGAAGTCCATTATCCTTTTGACGATAACTGATACAAGGCTTAACCCATATCTAAAATATTTATGCTTACAATAAGAAGCGACTTCGTCAAATATATAGCTTAAGTGGGACTAACAGCGCATTATCGCTCGCGGTCGCTTGCATTAGCATAACTTATGATCTTCGACTTATTTGAATAACATGTTGCTACAGCGATGTTTTTGAATCAAGATATGTCAATCTGTGGCGCCCTCTCATGGCGCCTTTTCGAATTACCCGCCTCGGCGGCCGGCCCCACCGGAAATCAGCTTACCTCTACTCAACCGAGACGAATACTTAATCCCATTTTATTATCCCGTTTTCGTAAGACACTCAAGCTGTTTTCCTAATTAGCGAATTGCGGCTCCCAGTTTTTATGTCATTGCATTTTTTTATTTCGCAAGTTCCTTTGATAGTTCAGCAGTCATCCTCAAAGGACAGCTCGTTAACGTTAAAAAACTTATTCAAATAGGCAAAGGCGAATTTTTTTCACACGGTAAAAAAACGTGTCGTTTGGAGAAAAAAGCGCACATAAAATTTTACACATCACAAAAAAAGAAGGAAAAAAATCGCAGAATCCCACGAGAAATTCTGTTTTTAATTTTTTCTACTGATTTTCCTCTAATCCCCACAGATTATTAAAATCAGTAAAATTAGATGATAGTATTCATAAAAACAGTAAAAACAGGAAATGATATTCCTGATAAAAGTTACCGTTAAAAACTGTTCCATCCCAATGATTTGTCACTGATTCACCACATTTTACTGATTTGCTTGTAAAGCATAAATTCTGAAGTTACTGAATTGTTATGACCAGTGAAATGAAGAAGGAGAGACATATGCAGGTGAGCATTTCTCTTATCTGTGTGGTTTTTCAAAGCAGACAGCGACTTCTGCGGGTCATCTGGGCGATAATCGTTGTCGAGGTGCTAAAAAGTACTCGTCTAAAAGTGACTCACTTCCAGGTATTGACACTCTCCACAAAGGTTACTTGTTCAAACACACAGATACCCAACGTTCTTGTAAGTACCTCCTGCAACCCGTTCCACGGTCTCTAAGCTTTCCTTGGCAAACCTCAAAAATTCCTCCTCCTAAATCAGCTACGAGTGAAATTCACTCAAAGAGTGCGCCACACATCAATGTTCACAGCTTTTACTTGCTATTTACAAGCCATTGCAAATATAGGGGGACCAACCTAATGCATTCTAAATGGGAGGTGATTTGACGGAACCCAACCTAATACATTTTATATGGAGCAGTTGTGCGAATAGCCACTTCGTTTGGTTTCTAGTTGATTTTATTCGGTGTGATGTCAAGTTACGTCTTTAAGCCCACGGAATTCCACCTTTAAGATTTCCTTTGAGAGAGTAGCCTATTCGGACGAAGATAAGGTTGAAAGTGTTAGGAGAACTGAGTTCTTCTCGAGATGCGAGAGAGGAACTGGAGAATCGTCTGGGAAAGCGCCTACAAGAGGAAGCTGGGACTGGTGAAGGGTCGGTCCAGATCGGGCGAGGTCGGGCAAGGTGGGACCTGGCCGGTGCGGCGCGGCGGTCGCGCCGTCCAAGAAGTTGCCGTGACCCTGGTGGCGACCAGCGCCCCACCGTTCGCGATGACGTCACATGGACGGCGATTGCGGCGGCAGCGGCGGCGGCGGCGCGCCGGAGATTCGCGTTCCGGCTTGCGGCGGCGGATGTTGCTCGCCGATGACAGAACCGGACGGGCGCGCTGCCAGGATTCGCGGGGGAGGGGCGGGAGGGGCGAAGGAAGTCGCTGTTGCCACAGGCCCGCCACCGCCACGGGCGAATCGGATATTTCTCACAGGAAATATAATTTTAAACGAACGATGAGGTTGCCAAGCAAGGTGGACCAACTTGAGGCGCGGACACAAAACTGACATTGAGTCGAAGGAGCCGTAGGCCTAAAGCTTTGGAACGTTCTGCCACAGAAGTGGAAATAAACAGTTCAAACGGAATTAAAAAGAAAAGGAAACGAGAGTTCGCAAAGTCATAGCTATTCCAAAATTTTTTCTCTTTTTCTTTTTTTTTATCGGACTTAAGGGGGTTTTAAAACCACTGTTTGGTCGAAATTTATCAGTGAAAAAAATATGCGAAATACTGAGAGAGCGCGAAATATTCACAGGAAGAATTTCAGGAACTACTGGTATCTGCAAACGTGAGAAACACAAAGTGTGGCAAATATTTGCTAAATAAACTGCAAGTACATAGGCACGAAATTTAAAGCCGCGCGTTTCCTTTTAACTACTAGTCTCAAGACGTAAACAGCCATTGGAATCCCAAAGGTGGATGAATTGCATCTTATAGGATAAGGAAACATATTCTTAGATCCATCCAAAGTCGGTTGAGTTCGATTGAGAAAAGTTTGCGCAACGTCTTCGTCGCATTGCCGTTCCTACGCAACACAATGCTACTTCAGAACAATAGTATTTTTTAAAGTACTAATCAAATGGTGCTGTTTGCAAATCGGCGCCTCGAAGAAATAAAAAATTACGAAACGGGCGAAAAACGTTCCACCGACGAAACGCCGTAAGTCTTTCTCGAGCGCTTACAAAAAAATCTCGTTAAATTTTAATTTCAATCATTTTATAATGAAGAAATTTATTCCATGCTTCAGGGGAGCGAACCTACTCCAAATTTTATGTCAGTCGGAGTTTTTATGCGCAGATTTTGGTGAATGAATCAGAAAAATCGAAGTTTTCATAGGAGCTGCCTTTACTGTATATTCTCGTTAAGAGGAAATCCCGTCCGCAACCAGCCACACACGGGTGTGTTGCGGTTGCCTACCTTCACCCCGAGTTCGCCTGACTCTGGGGTGGAATTCTAAAAAGCGGAAAAGAAAAAATATGGCTACTTGGCCGCACCTAAAAAAGAGTATTTTTTTTACTCAGGACTGTGGACTTTACTGCAGGGGCGAGTGAATTTCAACGGCGGATTTTGTAAGAAGTACCTCTTACTTGACCTCACTTCCTGATTATTGAGGCCAATCCAGTGCAACCTTTATCCTTTCATCCAGTCCAGTTTGTCTGTCTGTCTGTCTGTCCGTCAGCGAGTCCCACCGCAGCGCAGCGACGGGACTTCCGAGATAAAGCCACATTATTACGTCAAAATCTCGCAAGATTTTAAACAACCGGTTGGTTAGGTCAGCCTCAGCGGGTTGCTTAAACCAAACACTTGATTGATAAACAATGTTAAAAAATTAAACCTACAAATTCACTGGTTCGGCTAACAAGACATATATGAAAAAATAAACAAAAGGAGCCAAAAATCAACCGCGAAAAAAAAAAACGGTTTTACAGTTGGAGTTAAAAAAGGATGGTTTTGCGCCAACAAATTCTTGTCATTTTTGCATCAACGACGCTGGTTTTCCTCTGGATTCGAATTGGATATCAGGAGTAGAGAGGAGTCGTGTGTATTCTACTTACAAAGGCTTCAGTCACATTTAGGTACGTATCTTCTATACAAAACCCCCCTGCTATTAAAAAAATGGACCACCAACTCGAAAAAAAGCTCAAACATGCGTTAGGACGAATCTTGGGTAGGAAGTTTAGATTCCAATTTAGGAGTGATACCAACAAAGCGCGTGGGCAACTGCCGACGGTGAAATCAATTTTTAGTTCCCCTTAATCAATGCCAACCACCAAACGTTGAAATTTCGAAAAAAAAATCGACCGAAAATTTTTAAAAAAAGCAAGGGGTACCCCTAGATTTTTTTTTCAATTTTTTGGGTAATTTTTTTAAATCTTTATTGTTTGACGGTTGGATCTGATAAAGGGACACTAAAAATAATGGAACCAATATATATTACTCAATTTATGGATTTGAAACGGAGCAGGAGAGGTTGCAGTTCACGGCCGGGAGGTCGGAGGGGAAGGCGTAAATTTTATATTTCAATTTTAGAGCGACAAATCGACGAAGTAAGGAACCAACGACGGCACTAATAATTTTTGGTTCCTCTTCATCAATTCCAACCA
>Ga0058701_10003185_pt1 | contig 12875 bp, 9 predicted proteins | sample AgamicOrMae_FD_97039 | JGI IMG/M metagenome (GOLD analysis project Ga0058701, IMG submission 97039) | Agave microbial communities from Guanajuato, Mexico - Or.Ma.e | ecosystem: Host-associated > Plants > Phyllosphere > Phylloplane/Leaf | place: Guanajuato, Mexico | collected 2012-06-04
ACACAATGAGGATTCCCCGCCTGACATCTAGGAAAGCTCCTTTCTGCTGTGCTTGCCACTACTGCCTAATAGGGTTTTCGAGTAGAATAAGTAGGCTTTTTTTCGATTGAAGCTCTCCTCTCCTTTCAGTCGAGAACTCCGTACCTCGTACGGTGTTAAGCTTCTAGGCCTCTCCTTTCAGTCTTTTGCGAACTCCGTACCTCAATAGGTGTTAAGCTTCGCAGCCTCTCCTCGAACCATTTCTGATGATTGAGCCTTTCCTGAGTCAGATCGATTCGGCTAGATAGCTCAGAGTTAAGGGATGTAAGGGGAAAGAGTGGAACCATTTGCATCAAACCAAATTGGCGGGCAAATTGAGCTGGACCATACCATTCTACTCCACTCTTGTTGCAAGAAGGAGTAAACGCTATACCCATATTTTTGTCTCTGGGGACCAGATAACTTGCCCAAGTTTTATTAAAGTATGGAAGGGCCGGATCGAAAAGTAAATGTGTTGAACCAGGCTGGACCACCCAGCCGACGATGATAAAAGAAAAAGTTGGAATCAGGGCGCGGCTTCAAATTCGAAAAAGATGAGAACAGCACGTCCACTGGCAGCTCGAAAGGAGTGTAGCGGATTAAGCACAAGCCAATAATCTCATTTCCCGGAAAAGGAAGAGGGTGAGGACACAGTTTCTTGGAATATAGCAAGGCCCAGAGTGGAAGGAAGCAGAAAGGACCCCCGAAAAGAGTTAATGTTACGATAGACTAGGTTGTTTCAACCTCTGTAGAGGTGAACTAAGAGAAGAGGATCTAATTTCAATTCTTCTCTTTTTGGATGAAGCAGGATATACTTAAAAGCAGGTTTTACTGGACTCTTGGAAGAAGCATGTTCAAGGGGAACCATGCTAAAGCTATGGAGGAAACTTCATAGATTGAAGCCTATTCAAATGAAGTAACTTCTAGATCCTCTTACTGAGCAGGAAATAAAAGAGGCTTTGTATTCAGGCTGGAAAGGCCCCTGGACCTGATGGGTCTAGAGTTGAATTCTTCAAAGAGATAGGGATATCATTGGTAATAATGTTCTGAGTGCAGTCTTGCAGTTCTTCCAGACAGTGTGCTTGATGAAAGCAATGCTACTGTTTTGAAACTTCTTCATACGGTATCTACACCTGATACCATGAAAGGTTTTCGCCCTATAGCTTGCTCTAATCTTTTCTACTTTTTTATTTCCAAGGTGCTCAGACGACTGAATGCTGTTGTGCCTACTCTTCTTCTTCTTAGTAAATGTCAGAACGCTTTCCTACAAGGGAGGAGGCTTGCTTAGAATATAAGATTGTTTTATGAACTGGTTAGAAATTACCATAGAGATAGAGGGAAACCTCGCAGTTCTATTAAAATATATATTATTCAGGAAGAATGGAATTAAGGCTCGACTAAAAGTCAAGGACCTCTGGAAACTCAATTTGATCCCGAATTGATAGATCTGGGCAAGGGTTAGTATCTAGCCAGATTTTATTGCAGGTAAGACTATCTTCATGTCCTTCAAGGGGGATCGTGTGGGTTATACTAGGGCATTTTTTTACTGTGAGTAAGTGGAGACCTGATTTACGGCCATCGGAGGATGACATCTCAACCACCTCTGTTTGGGTAAGATTCCATAAAGTCCCAGTGGAGTCTTTCACGATATACTAGATAGATGGGCATCGAAAAGAGGCTTGTCCTTTGAAGAAAGTGGTTGACGAAGATACCGAAAGTGGCAATCCCACCGCCTTTGCAGCTGCGACTCCTGGCACGGCGGAGAAGGCTCAGAGGAATCTGGGTGGTACCTTCAGTCTTAATGAGCAATGGGTGATGATCAGACTGAATGCGAGGGAGATGAAGAAGAGTGGTTTCTGGGTTCCCTCCATTCTAAGTTGGCAAAGGTTCTGTCCAGTCTTTCCTTGATCTTGGCTAATCCCTGCCTCTTGTTGGTCCAGGTGAGAGATGGTCCTTTGAACCCAAGGTCCATGAGAAAACATTCAAAAATCATTCTTTTTTGCTATTCTTCTAGTGCATACTAGCGGGCCTCTCCTTTTTTCACTAGCTCCCAATCTTTCATTAAAGTCGCTGGTGACAAACCATGGGATATTTACATGAGGACTGATGTTCGTTATTTTCTTTCTTGCCAAAGCATTTCTTTGAGTCTGGGAAGATGGCTAGCAAAACATAAATAACTGAAACCATTGAATCTCTAGAAATTGCATCTTTCAGTGAATGCTTTGATATGAATACAATATTAGCTCCACTGACACTTGTGCCTCGTTCCACAGTCCCCGGATCCCTCCTGAATTGCCATTAGCAGGGACCTTAAGGTTTTTAGTTGAATCCTAGTCTGGATGCAATCCTAGCTGCTTTCTCCCCAGATACTTATGGTGTGTGGGTATCAATAGATCTATTATAGACCTAGGAAAAAAAGAAAGGGCTATCTTACTCTTTCTAGGTCCTAGCTGGATGGGTAAAATTCTCGTATATAAAGGAGCTAAACTGCCCTTTTTATCTACTACAGATAAGAGATAAGTAACATATGAACATGATCTTTTTCCAACTTTGACTTTTAGAGCAGTGTACTAAATTGATAGCAAGGTATGATCTAAACTAGAAATACATGTTTTTGACCTACCTGTAATTGATTTACCTAGTTTCGAAAAAGGGGCCATATCTCCTCTCTGTCTTGTACTTAACCTATGACCTCTATTTCACCCAGGCTTTTTAGTAGATTAGATCGTGTAACTTTAAATTAAATTAAATAAAATAGGAATCCCTTCGTCCCACCGGAATAAAAAATATAGAAAACGTCAACAGGCTCGTAACATTCGCTTTCTCTGTACCTCGTTCACTTAGTTGATATAATAGATCACGCCTCTAACTCTAAATATCATAATATAAGAGAGAAAGTAGCCGTAGAAAGCACTACTTCCCACTTTTTTGATGTAGTTGCTCCGCTCTTTCTTTCTCGATATTTAGTTAGTGCTCAATCTACTGATCATTGGTAGAAGAGAGAAAAAGTAAGCGGGGTGCTTTCTCTCCTCTCTCCCGGTATCCCCATTAGTTGATATAAGGAATTGGAAATGAATTCCAGATCATTCAGATTGAAGGCGGGATATGGATGGAATCGAGAGGGAAGAAAAAGTCCGGTGTGTGTTGGAGCTTGTGAGCGTTCACGCTCTCAGTTACCGACATTCTCTGAACACTGACGAATAATAGGACGCATGATGGGGGGTGACCAACCTTAGTTGGGAGGGCGCCAACAGAAATAGGCTTAAGTCATCGATTCCAATCCGATAACGCTTTTCTTTTTTTCGGTATGCCGCTCCGCGAGAAGAGCGAATGAAAGAAAAAACCTAAGAGCATGAAAAACCAAAAGCTCGGCCCATATTCTATTAGTAATGAAAAAAGGGTTGAAGGGATCCGTATATGTTGTTCAGGTCGATTAGAAGGCGCAGAAATTGCTAGAACTGAATGCTCCAAGTATGGAAAAACATCTCGTAATGTATTTAACCAGAAAATCGATTATGCTTCTGCGGAAGTATCTACTCGTTACGGAATCTTAGGTGTCAAAGTTTGGATTATATTGTCAATTATCAATAGCTATGCAGAAGAATCCATCTCATTGGTTTATACTTTTCTATATTTTATGTGGAGATAAATGAATTTATAGACTAAAGTTGGTTCGATGGCTCTTTAATTTTCTTTGTACCGCCCTTCGCCAGTGCGACAAAACCGCCGATTGGTGGGAGCGGTTAGTTTTTTTAAAGAAAGCGTTGGTTGCTATATTTCAGCTCTATAAAATGCTAATGGACTACCATTCTAGCAAAGACCGAAAAGGATAGCCTATCCGGAAAGATGAATTCTATTTTTTTTTTTTGTTCCAAGACAGGTGAGAAAAAACTGATCGGATCCAATACCAAGACGACTTCTTTCCTTTCTCAGGAAGCGCAGAAAATCAATTCGGAATTTATAGGTGGGAAGGCTTACCTTTCTCTGGTTCAGCCTCCCTGGATCTCCGGAACAGCCGATTTCTCAATAGGGCCCGATGATCAAATCCTCGAACAGCACCCATACATGCAGGCCCATACCATAGCTCCGCTTTCGGTGATTATGAATCTCTATCAGACTCTGATCGAATGAATAGGTTTGTGTGAAATACAAGCTCACGCTCCGGAAAGAATTTCTTATAGGCGTGAGGATAGGCATAAATAGATTGAGAACCAGTTCTTCAACTGAAACTGAGCAATATGGTTTTCACAAGGGATTGCCCCTTTTTCGAATAAGATAAAGGCTACGGGAATGCTTCCACAACCGGAAAGACATAAACTCGCTTTAGAGAGCTAAGAGACGTCATGGAATGCTTACGATTGATTCCCTTAGGGGCCACTGGGGGAGTTTGAAAAAGGCCTACTAGGACTGGAAAGCTGACAAGGCGGGAAGACTGATAACTAGCCAAAACTCAAGGAAAGCAAATGCGCCAAGTTAGAAAGAAGCATAGGACTTCTCTCGGGTCCTCCGAAAGGAAACCCGGCCCCTCGCTTAGAAAGACATACGAAATGGACTGGTTACGGAATATCAGACTAGACGGAATAGAGAACTTTTAATGTAGTTTTTCCTGTAGTAAACTTCTTTCTTTTTCGCGATTATTGACATAGGGAATAGAAGCTTGGAGGCGCTGAAGGATCCTCTTCAGATTATTAAGAATTTAGCTGATGAGCAGGGAATCTCAGCAGGGGAGAAGGCTAGGATGTTGGCACTCGAAGAGGAGATTAAAATGATAGTGGGGCAGGTACTTAGTGCGGCGGAAAGCAAAAATGAAATGGATTCTAAGATCCAAACCTTCCTTCAGCAGTCAACCAAGGCCAGGGAGTCCGTTGCGGTATGTGAGAAGATAGAGAATGATCTAGACTCGATGGAGGCCGAGGTTGAGGATTTGAAAAAGCCAAATTATGAAGTTCCAGGAACAGTTGGCAGCCGTTGAGAAGAGGCAGAGTGATGTCACTCGGGACTATGACTCCTTAATGACCGAGTTAGAGCCACTCCATGCCGAGCTTCAGAGCCTGAAAGACACCAACTTAGAGGAGCAGAAGGCCAGGATCGAAGAATCTGAGCAAGCTGCGCTGAAAGCCTGGGAAGATACTAAGAAGGCAGTCGCTGAAATCTTCTGGAAAATGGAAATGATTTTAATTAGACCAGTCTGTACGGCCTTTGATGACGTAGTAGAAAGAAGCACTGTGCGTTAGCACAGGGCTATATAAGGGCATAACCAATATAGCACCGAAGCGAACTAGAACTGGAACTGGAACGAGAACCTCCATCTAGACCTAAACCTGACACCCGTATACCGCATATGCCAGTGGTTGTGGTACAGGTCGTTCTGTCTTGAATCTGCAGGAGAACTAAATCATGCCGACTTATGGTCAGCAATGTACCGGTCAAATTGATTGTATAGACCCATTTTGCTCGCTTGTTCCCGGTCTGATCAACTTCCTTTTGGCTGTCGTAGAGGTCTTTTTTTTTAGTAAGACCACGGGCAGTACCCGCAGGACAAGCATGCTGCGGTAAGGTAATCCGGCCAACTTATAGATGCAGGGCTCGCTCCCTCCGCAACTAAAGAATGCTCTGCCATTTCTTAGTTTCCGGGAAACCGAAAGCTTAACCACTTTCTTTTTAGGATTAACTAAACCTACCTTTCGACATCGCTCGAAGGTCTAGTATCATCGATTATATTATTATATCTAGTAGCCGTCTAATCAACTAATTTCACAACAAGAAAGCTCTTACCTAGTCAGATAGGTAGGGAAGAACGAAGACAAAAATTTAGCGATAAATCTTTTCTTGTTTTAAAAAAAACCTAGATTATGGATAGCTCGGAATTTAGGGAAGACGGACGAATGGTGTTAAAGGGCTTAGAGGGGGTGGTGGAAATGAGAACGGGGAGAAGATTCTTATCAAACCGGGCAAGGAAGCAACCAGCGAAGAGAGCATTGGAGAGGGCGGTAAGCTGGGAGAAGGAAAGGTTTTAATAAGAAGAGTTTGCCTAGGAAAGCACAGTCAGACTAGTGCAAGGCCCAAGGCACCAAGACTGCTTATTCCGCTAAAACAGCAAAGAGAGAGGACCGGGACAGTAAAGAGACAAGACCTCTTATGCCTCCAAAGTAAGAAAGTCAAGTCAAAAGTGCTACCGTGCAGCTCCCATTCCAAATCCAAGAGAAACCTACGAGAAGACCATGCTACCATTAAGCATGCTACCAGTCCTAGCTGGCACCGAAGCCAAGGGAAAGCATTTGAACAAGAGGAATGAAAGAAGATTCGTATTCAATGCTAGCCGACCCAGCCTCCCAGATCCGAAAAAAAAGTGGTGTGACACTTGACATTTAAAATAACGATTTTAATGTAATCGGACTCGGGAAAAGAGAGAACAAGCAGAACTTCTTTCTCTTTTATATGATATGAGAGGACTGCTGCCACTTCCTTATTACCATTTCGACAATCGGGTGGGGAGATTCTTATTAGTGGAAAATAGCCCTAGCTAGATTCACTCCCGGTGAAATAGCAGCTACGCACCTTGGTCCCGAGCGTTTGAACTAATCCGAGTCTCTTGAGCTCTTTATGGCAGCTAGTCTAGATCGATTCCTAACCTAAGAGGATTGGCAAATCTTTCTTTGTTAAGACAGAGGAGACTCTGGCTCTTTGATCGACTAAGCCGAAATGAAATAAAGATCTCATCACAGCACTTGTAGTAACCTTTTGGTTTCGTCTTAGCCCTGAAAGTTATCCCTATAGTCAATCCGCTACGCCCCAATGTTACGGAACAAGGCTTCGCACCTTGCTTGTGTGATCTGGGATCATCGAATTTGTCGGAGATCGCCTGCTTTGAAGGACCCACGGGGAACTAAGATCAAAAGATAAATCAACTGCAATAAATGGCAAAGGGTGAATTTCTTTACTAAGCTTTCAGGAAAGTAAGCAATATTCTCAGATGCTACGAGCTTGACGCACCTAAGCTCAGTCTTTCTGCCTGCTATCCTTCCCCGGCACAAAAACTTAATGAGTAAAGTCTAAGCCTAAGGATCACGACTAAATGCAGAGAGATAGATGATAAGACCCTCCCCCTGCTGAGCAACCTAGCCGAAAGTGGGCGAGGGCGACAGCCTTGCTCTTCAACAATTCTGTGTAAGTCAAGCTTCTCGATCCTCCTCCTCCTGCTGAGCCAATGAGCTCCAATCAGGCATGAAAGCACGAATTCAAGAATTCAACCACGAGGGGTGCCGCAGCTCTGATTTCTCCTCCTAGCGGGGGCTACTCACTCATTGTAGTCATTAACCTCCTCAACGGGCCAATAGACAGAAAGTTAATGCTTCTACCCGACCGTCAGAGTCTCACTTCGTTCATAAAGAGCTTAGCACTACTATTTGAGATCTTTTGAAAGTCCTGTTCTTAAGGTAATAAGAATTTTCTTATTCCTCAAAAAGAAAGGCTCTTTCTTAAGTTCTAGGGGCGGGATGCTAATAATCTACGTCCAACTCTTTCTTCATACCGCCAATCCTGTCTCAAGAAGGGAGTTAGAGAGAAGGAGAAGTTAGTTCCCCTTCGCTTGAGCTAATTCCCGATTTTCAGTGGAGGCTGCAAAGGTTAAGATACTAAGGTGCTTTGGCACTCCTGGTCAGATTTTTTTCGTTCGCTCTAATTTCGGCTATCTTCCCTCACTCAAAAGATCAGCCGTTGTGACACAGGTGTTTCGAGGTAGGCCGTAGATTGAATAGAGAAAGAAGGACTCGTATTTGACAGATTTCGAGCAACCCCCAACTTTCTATAAGGCCACTGCTATCTCTTCCGGCTCTAAGTGACCTGACTACTTGAATGCTTCGAATGAGAAGTTGCGCTTTCGATCTTGTTCTCAGCTCCGGGTCTGGTTCTTTAGGCGAGGCTCTTTACTTTACAGGGTGGTTCCCTTTATGGTTCAGGAATTCGTGGTTGGCTTACTTTTGTTTGTTTGGTTACAGTTCATGCCCACTCGTCATGAACCCCCGCCCGCCCCGACGCTGAGTCGGAACTCTTCCTGTAGAAACCTCCTTCAATTGATTCAAGTGATTCAGTCAGTAGGAAAGTAAGTAAGAAAGTCAGATGCCTCTCCTGCAGGCCGAAACATTTCCTTTGAATAGATGCGGTTCTCCCCATAAAGAAAGAGTGAGCGCTTACTCTTTATGGGGCCCACCCAATTTTGTTGCGAAATCTCACCTTTTGGAAATCTCAAATAAAGGGAAGTGGGAGTATAGGTTTTTTTGAAGACCTCCCCCTTCTCCATTATTCTAATCATTGAATTAGGTAGGACACTCGCCCTACTTCTAAGGATAGATAGAAAAGGTGGGAGAGGGTTTCACTAGACTCTTTTCTTTCCGAGTCTACTTGACTTCTTTTTTTTTCTTTATGCTGTTCGGAAAGACCAGTAAGTGGTTTTGGCATATCTTATGCAACCGATTGATTCTATCAGGTCCATTCTTCGGCCTATTACGAACAGTTTCGATCGTCTTGTGTTTCATCAATCTTCGGCAGGAGCGGGGATTCCCTGGGCATCGCCCTATACTTAGCGAAAGAACTTTATTTCGCCCTTCCTTGATAAATCACTTTCAAGCTGTTACTTCTTGCTCTTCCACGATATAGACTCCAATGACAATTCAATATTTCTTTCCAGTGATGGATTCCCTGTCCAGCGCATCTCCTGCCCAATCTGCATCTCCGTCTCCTGTCATCTGAAGGGAACTGGAAGATGGGAAAAGAAGACCTTTTCCAGGTGAACCCTTAAGATATCTGAGGATTCTGTATGCAACATCGTTATGTATCGTTCTTGGTTTCTGCATGAATTGACTCACGACTCCAACAACATAGGCAATGTCGGCTCGATCATCTTTATATTGGCAGGAGGAGGTAAAGCATGAGTGGGTAGGGGATTGGAATGGATTGTTTCATGTTTCCACTGCATGAGGCTATGGAATGAATATGTTTTGTCCGTTTAATCACTCTTAGCCGGTTCCTTCTTCCGCTGACTAAGGCGCTTCGCTTGTGCGTTTTCAACATCCATTGCTTCTGACTATGTCGATGAAAAAGAATACTAATCGCCAAGACAAGTTCCTTTGATAACCCCTTCGTTAGCAAACAAAAAGATATGCAGTTAAAAAAAAACTAGAAAAAAATCCTACGAAACATTGCCTGAAAGAAGTCAAGAGAACCCAGTATCAGAAAAATAATATAGAAGAGCCAACGTGATGTAAAAATGATAATGACTGAAAAGCAAAAACGCCGTATCCGAGGCAGTTTTTTATAAAAATCTTTCAAGAACATATCCATATGACTATCCTTCTTAGTTGAATAGGCTCTATAACAGAAAAAATAAGAACATATCAGGTAAGGCTCAAACAAGCTTGCCTCAGCTAGTATGCACCCTTTATGAGCTTTCTTTTCTTTCTCTTCGCATGGGATTCGATTCAAAGATTGTAACTCAATCTGGGTTTTTTTGATTCATTTATGCTGAGAAGGAGTCACATCTGCTGAATGAGGTTTGGCATATCTGGGCTTCCGCTGTCGCATATGTGCTGTCACTGTAAACGGAAGAAGGGCTTTAGTTAGGCTTCATTGAAGTGATGTTAGCTAGGTCCTTTCCTCGAGCCAGTCTTGAAGCAGGAAGTCTTTTACCGGGATACCCGCTTTCAAATGACGTAGAGAGAGTACGTCTCTGTGCGGTTTCTCGGTTCCAAGTAGCGATGAAAGTCAAACCAAACGCACAGCGTGCAAACGTTGTTGCCATGTTTGATAGTTTGGCAAACTAGCTCCTGAGACCATAGAAGGGAGTCTTTGGTTGTGAACGTGATCGGGACCAGGCTAGTTGGCTCAGCAACATAGTTGTTTGGTAACTGGCAAGCACTTCGTAGTGGGGGGGATTAGAAAGCTCCTCTTATCTTTGAGATCATACGGGCGGACACTTGGTGCTGGTATGGGGCATATTCGAGTGCCCCGCCGCCAGCATCGCTCTTCTCTCCGAACAGAAGCAACTCTGTAGGGAGGAGAGCCTGCCGATCGAGCTTTTGGATCCATACGGCTTTTTTCAGGGGGAGCTGCTTTTACTGCCTACTGGTATTTAAGTAACGGACGTGTTGAATTCATTTCATGATGATTCATTCAATTCGTTCGTATGTCTGCGCCTGCCTACTGGTTGGTGCTTTCCGTCTTTCAGTTCGATTCTACGGAGTCCGTGAAAGAAAGAAAAGTGGAGGTTTTTATGATCAACCAACCCGAGCTTCTTTCCCGGGTCACTCTGCTTCTCCGCTGTCAGTGCCAGATTTTGTTCTTTCACCTGTGTCTATATACTGTTCTGATCGAAATCTAAAAAAATAGGAAGAGCTGCAAGGGCGAATACCATTACGTTAGTTGCCTCCTTTGCTGATAGAGCGGCAGAAGGCGGGTACGACATTGACGCAGAGTTGATAGACTAAAGGAGAGAGATCGATTTGTGAAAAAGTGGAGTCTCATATAGATGGAAAAGTCCTCCTCTGCGTCATCTTTTTCTTCAAAGAGGGCCGGCGAGAGAGGAATCAAATTTGGCTTCGCCGAGCAGAAGCAGGAATCTTTTCCTTTCTGCCTTAGACATCAAGTGTAAACCGTCATTCTTTCCTTTCCCTTTACGTACCCTATATTAGTCACAGAGAGTTTATTCCCAAAGGGGATGGGAAAAGAAAGCTACTCATACTACCGAATATTCTGCTGACGGCCCACCGTCATCGGATCGGAAAGAGTATGCTTAGTCGGTTGAGTAAAGAAAGTCTCTAATATTGGTCGAGTAGTGAGTCAAACTTTATCTTCCGCAGCAAGCCTAGCCGACTTTCACTTTCGTAAAGTCTTCAAGGCCGGCCGCCCTTTACCGTTGTGCCCAGCCCATGTCACCACCATAGCATAGCAATAGCATAAGGAGAAAAAAGAAAAGGAAGCTTAAGCGAGAACTTCGCAGGCTGGGAATCGCTGCCCCTAGTCCGCAGCTGATAAAAGAGGGGGTTCCTGCTGCTGGGGATAGAAGATGATTCCGAAAGCGAAACAAGGAGATAAAGATGCTTCTATAAAGCGTCATAGGTTTAGCCTAGGAGACGTGAAAGCTTGAAAATAACTCCATGTTGAGCTAAGAGCGGCTGATTCTGTAAGAGCTTCTTCTTCCTCCACTGACCACTCCCTTTGGGAAAGAAGAACCGAGGACCTATTCACAGCTTCTTCGAAGCCCCTATATAAAAGTTCATTTCATCTTCAACAAAGCGTATTCGTCACTTCAAGCTTTTAAGCAATCAATCAGGCAGCAAAGACCGTCACCTCTTGCCTTCGCCCCTTTCATCCCTTCGCTTCGCTCCTTGCTAACACCGGCTTCTCTTCTTCCTGAAAACATCTGCAGAGCATATTCTCGTCATCCCATCTCTACAGAAGAAGGCCAGTCTCCTCCCACGGGCACATCTTTACTATGAAAAACAGAGAGCGCTACGCACCGGTACTGAGCATTGAATGATTTGATTCTCACCCTCAGGGCACGACTTTAGTGATGGGGGAAGACTAACTACTAACTACGGAATTTCCCTATTCTTTCAATGCAATGGCAGCTAGTTTACTAGTTCAATCATCGCTTTTGCGTTAAAGAGCATTGTTTAAAGCCTTTCGCCAGCTACCTCTAAGCAAGGAGATGTGTGATTGGCTATGAAAACTACGATTAAAGCTGGAGTAGATAGATCGACCGGGCAAACTTCCCGCTTGGACAGGATCAAGTCATTCGTAGTTCGCTTCGGATTCAATCCAGCCCCAAGCCCGGGGCTACCCTTTTTTTTACCTACCGGATCCAACGGTTCGAGGTCTGCCCGTCCGGCGGCGGTCCCTCCCAATCGGGCATTAGGGCGGCACCCCGGTTTTCTGAGTGCCACCCGTCACAGTCATAAACTGAAAGTTTTATGGTACGTCGTCCACGGGGTTTGGGGGGCGCCTTTGATCCCTTTCCCAATCGTTTACGCTTACCTGAAAGTGGTAAGCGGCCTTGAGAGACGGATTTTTGTTGAATATTTCGCGGTCGGTTTCAATCCCCCTTAGTACCTCCATGATTTTAAGTCTTTTTTGGGGGGACGTATGTTGAAGATGAAGATCGTCGAAAATCCTGGTACAAACATCTCTTCTTACGGCCACACGTTGGCAACCACGAAGAACAGCAGGAATTTTTCTTTCCAAGAATTCTATGCGTTGGGCGTGTGACTCGATAGGTTGACCTGACGCATGAGGATTTTGTTGCTCCAAGAACTTCCGGGCCCCTCCTCCAACTCGTTCCTGATGCCAGTAGCCTCCGCCGGGTGACTTAGTTGGGTCCCCGCGGTAATGGGGTTTTGCGCGTTGGAGACCTAACGGTCCCTGGTCTCCAAAACCACTTTGATAATAGTCTTCAGCCCCCTCAAACCAAGACGAAGTCGGTAAAGAGGGTTTTGAAGGGGAGACTCTGAAAGGGCCACCCGCTTCCGGAGTAATCCCTCGCGCTTGTTGAACAGGCTGGTTTACCTCTGGTTCTCCGCAATTACCATAATGTTTTAGTTCGTCACTTACTCCCTCGAAAAAGGAAGAAGTTGGAGAATCGTTTTGACTTTGACAGGGTGGGGCAGAATGGAAATAAAAAACAACTAAATGACTTTCTTCTTCCTTTATGGAGACAGGGCTTAAGCCCATACTTGGAGCACGAATTCATACGTAAGATGCCCAGTTGGATCACTAATTCGTAGATGGACAACATCTCTCCTTGTAGTTATATTACTGTTTGCTTGTTGGAGAAAGGGCTTTTTTAATGAAGAAAGAGGTTGAGT
>Ga0058701_10003186_pt1 | contig 12874 bp, 8 predicted proteins | sample AgamicOrMae_FD_97039 | JGI IMG/M metagenome (GOLD analysis project Ga0058701, IMG submission 97039) | Agave microbial communities from Guanajuato, Mexico - Or.Ma.e | ecosystem: Host-associated > Plants > Phyllosphere > Phylloplane/Leaf | place: Guanajuato, Mexico | collected 2012-06-04
AGATAAAGCTACGTTAGGAGAGGATAGAGACCACAGACGCCCCGGTTATTAGGTGGTTTGGGGCATTAATCAAGGCCACTGCAATTTATTACGATGACCGTTTAGTTTTGTTTCTGCGATCTACTCAGATTGTGTCAGACCACTGGGGCATCGCTACGAATTCCTTGGTTCTGAGGGTTGGCAGTCGCTATCAATAAACGAAGAAATATCAGTTTTTGATTCCGTCGAGCTTGAATGAACTCAAGTCCAAATTCTCACATCAGCATCGTCCACTTTGTAGCAAAAATCAAAGACGAGCTTCGACAGTCTTAGATCCGTTAAAGCGACCCAAGACCCCCAATTTCCTGCACCCTCAGCCTCTCCACCCAAACATTTTTTTTTCTTTGTGCCGTTTTTTAAAAGAAACTCCCTATTGTCCTTGAGCAGGTACAGTATCGCCGACCCAGGTCGTGTTTTTTATACATGCACCAGTATCCTGAGAACTTATTTCATTCGGTAGCCCCTGAGTCCGTGCGCTGAGCACACCTCTTTCCTACCCCTGACGCCATTTTTTTAATTCACCCCGCGCCGACCAGCCGTCCCCGGTGCGTTTAAAAAAAAAGTCTAGGCGACGGTTTTGCTTGTCGCACATTGTGCGTTTTCTTTTCTTCGTTTTTTATGGCTGGCGATCATCTGCTATCCCTTCCCATGGTCTCTCAAACCAATCTCTCCTTACTCATCATAGCACCCTGCCACCTTTGGTCACACCCTTCGGAAAAAAAACGTCCGGGCCGTTTTTTATGAGTGAGATTTCATTACACCGATAACGTTGCAGATTCCCACATTACTTTCCAAGATAATACGCTACCCTTATAGGACATTCCGTGACACGCGGAAAACGGTGGTAGAACTTACGAGACATTTATGAAAAAAAAACGAAAAACAATGTCCCGATTTTTTTCATTAATAATTTTTTTTGGAAGTGAGCGCTAACGAGAACGTTCTTTTTTGCTTCCAATGAGGATTTAACGAAGTGGTGCTTAATTGCAAGAAAGGGTTAACCGAACCTCTTCGTGGTGAACTGCTCATACGATTTTTTCTATACCTAAAAAAATTACTCCTTCTTGTTTCATGGTGATACTTTATTAGGATCAACGTCCGTTGCAAACATTGTTTCTTATCGTCAAACCAGAAGTTGTTTATGATTCCAACGATATTTTTTTTTCGGGTGAATAGCATTAACGCATGAAATATCTTATGGTTTATGTTCGTTGCCATGAAACCCGCGGAGGTATATAACAAGGCGTGCCAATTTTGCATTTAACTACCGCAGAGTTGGTCACACTGTGTTACATTTGCAAAACTGTGTCGACCACGTGGGCTCAACTGCTTTTGGGCGTGCTAAATTGCACGCTGTATTATCATTTGCATTCATTTCAAATTACAACAAAGAAAAGAAAATGAACGCAAAAGTATTATTTAACGAATGGCGTGATGTTGCCTCATGGGTCCTAATCACAGTTTACAATATCGAGAAAATTTTATATTTGTTTAACTTTGGAGAAGGTCAAAGCGTTGTCACGAATTCTTCGGCTTTTGTTCTTTTTGGTTGATGTCCGTCCATACTCCAAGGCCAAATCCTCACTTCATTACTGAGCATAGAAATCCCCTCCATTATTTCCCTCACATAAAACATATGCGTAATGACACGAACAAAACACACACGCTCGACGCTTTTACTCCTGCAGTGTTTTCCTCTTCCGTAAATTACTGCGGTGTGATAATATTTGCGCATCTTATTGTTCAACTGACCACAAATTTCTCTACCCAGGAAAATTCTGCGTCCACTTTATTGGAGATTACTTTTTGATTACTTAAACAGTGTGCGCTCAAAGTGGGTAGAAAATCGCCATTGTAACAGAGTGCAATTTTTTAGTATGAGGGTTCTTTCTTTAATTTTTTTCTTTGCAAAAAAGATTCTTTTTACTCTGTTTTTCTGTCTAAGAAATCGACGTCTTAATACGCAATTTGAATCTTAAAGGTTGAACTTTCTATCACGTTTTGTCGCAAGGCAGATTGACAGCTCAGCGTGACAACCAACCTAACCCGCGCATGGACTATCAAGCCTCATGCCGCTTGCTCTTAGGTTGTGTGCCTTAATCGTGCTTCATTTCGCCACCATAGGGAGCGTTTCCAAGCCTGATGTAGCTTACTCCTCTGCGAGAGGCTGTTACCAAGAAGTGGCATCAGGCTAGGCGACCGTTAGTTTAGCGTAGGTTAGATTGCGAGAGACTTGTCGATTGCTCCGCAGGGCTAGGTAACGAGACGAAGAACGACATAGCTGTAGAATGCTAACCTTTTAAATTAGCGGTGAGTGGATAGCTTCATCAGTTCGCTTAACATTATTCATTCCTGAGGACCTTTTCAGATACAGTAATTTATATTCTGATCCAGGTTAAAAGTTTCGAGTGACCTACTTTGCAAGGGATCTTGGTGCAAAATCTTCTCACGAACAGGTCAAGTCAGGTCGGAAGACGGAGATGCACCCCAGAGTTCGGTTGGTCATTTGCATCGTCCAGCAATTCCGATCACAAATATAATCGAAGCCGGATCCTGGGAAAGTGTCGTTTCATCTTCCCGTTGCAATCTCCGCAACAGCAGGATATCCGCGCCAGGATTATCCGCTAGTGTGACCAGGCAAGGTGGAAAAGAGATTCCGTCATAAAAAAAAAGGCTCTGAGGGTGAGCTTTCCAGTCTGACCCCTTCAAGATGCTCCCCCAGACCTTTTTTTATACCCCTGCTGGTCGGGTTAAAAAGGAAAAAAAATCGGCCGGTGATGGTCGCCGATACGCGGCCAGTCGGCATCGGCCATCTGGTGTTCGTATATTGAATATGAAGTTTTTATACTGTTCCGTCAGGTATAATACATAACGCTGTCCCCCCTCAGGTAGGCTACCCAGCGGGTCCGTCCAGGGTGGAGGGGGAACGTGGTGGTGGGAAGGACGGGAGGGGAGGGGGTTGGCCAGCGGCGGCCGACCAGCCAGTCCCTGGCCGTAGAGCAGTCAAAAAACATCAGCAGGAAAAAAAAGAAGAAAAAAGGCTGGGCAGGGTGGGGGAACGGCTGCTGTGGCCGAAGTGTTTCATTCTGAGTCCAGCCAGTGTAGAAAGCGCAGGCGTGTTGGATATCTTGTGCGCAAGCGCTGTGTTAGATCATCGAGTGATCGTGTTGACATGTGGTGCGCGCTTAGAGTTTAAGTGAAGTGTTTTAAGTGACAACAGTGCCGTGATGTTTTCCGAGTGATTATGGGATGACAGTGAGTGTGGTACCACGTTTGGAGGCAATCGCCGAGATGAAGATCACCATCAATCACCCCATACGCTCGGCCTCGGCCCCTGGTCACTTACTGGCCAATGGCGACTGCGGACACCTTAAGACGGAAATTCGCAAAATTCGGGAGAGGCGTTGGCGGGGTAAGAAACCTAATCATTTCCTCAGTGAAAAACGTAATGTAAGAATGACAAGTGACGTCAAAATTTAGTTGCAAAACCTCCTATTTCAAAAATATTCCCTCGTTCCTTTGGAAGTTCTTTTCACCGCAACTTGCCAAGCAATGTTCGGAATATAGACAAAGTTTCCGTTGGAATCTCATAGCCCAAATTAGGCCTACTTTTTATGCTTAAGAGTGAAAATTACCTTAACTTGTAAAAGTTTCAAGATAGTAATTTAATTTTTCAGAACTGTCAAAATTTCTGACGTTCCGGAAAACTGTTAGTGCCGAAATTTTTAATGGAAAGTTTTCAATACCATACAAAAATCACTGAAATCCTGAACGAGTTTACCAGAATATTTTTCCTATTTTTTTTTTGCAAATTACGTAGAAGTAGAAGTGCTAACATCGTAATTTACGTTTGATTTTGTGACAAGTTATGACTCAACTAAATGAAGTCTGTAGTGTTGTGTTCCGTTGATAAGGCTTTTCCGATCCACTATTCCTTATCGGCATTGCAACTTTTAGATTATTTGAAACGCCCTCACATGGTGTCAGCTTGCTAACTGTACTAATATCCCTTGAAACTTAAACGAGGCTTCATCGGCCCACTAGTTCCTTGGTTTAAAATAAACTTAAAAAATTACAATTCAATTTCGGCAATTCTAGGTTTATAAATAATTCCATAGAACATGATAGTAACAGCTGCCTCAGATTTAACCGTGCTATTCAAGCAGCGGGATGAAATTCGGTGTTGGTCTTAACCAATATCATGTCTAAAATTTCTGGATACTCGTACATTTTCATTATATCAATAGCTGTGATGTCTTGAGTTCTGAATGATATTAGTAACGTTGTAACTAGTTCTCAAACAGCCTATAGCTGTCCGCAAAGGAAAAAAAATAACAATTAAAGGAACACAGTAATTTGTCTCGACGTCCATGCAGAAGATTTAGTTTTTGATGGAACTCGTCGAGTATGCAACACCGGAAATAATGACTGGGAGTTAAAACGTTTGTACCCTGCGGTGGCTGGGGTACTTGAGGTCAAGTGCAGTCACGCCGGAATCAAGCTTACTATACAGCGACCGCAAAAATGAGCCAAGTCGGCCCTGTCCGCTTCTAATTTTCTCAACAACACAGAATCGCTTGGCACACGACACCCATGTGGCACTTTTATGTGTCTTGCTACTTCCGGTGACTAACGGTAATTGTTCTAGCGCCACCCCTCCCCGCCCTCCCTCCCATCGCGACGAACTCTTCACAGCAGCCTCCCGAGTCCCTTAGCTGTCCTTGAACCTAGCACCCCCGCCATTTTCTTTCCTTTTTGCAGTACAAAGTTGGGTCGCCCGCGCAACGATTAAAAGAGCCCCGGGGGAAAAAAAAGGTCCGTCTTCACAAAAAGATTATATTTCGGCCTCTGTCCGGTCTCGTGCGGCAATAATAGACTTTTCCGGGTAACAATGAACTCGAAAAACAAAGGTATAGCCTTCAACTTGGCCGGCTCGAGTGGACCGTGGACCATAAACAGCAATAAAGACTTTGCCTGCCTTTGGAATACACTACCTGACGCAATTCGCTTTTTATTTCGGGTCGACGTGGGGCTGCATCTAATATTCTCGACAAAATATTTCGGTTCGTTCCGAGGCATAAAATGGGCTGGTCAATTCTGTTCTCTGGCTCTGGTCTCAGGCAACTTCAAAGGTCTTGCGCCAACTAATTTGGTTCGTCGTGGCTATCTCCGAGTCACTCCAGCGCGCGCAGCGTCGCAAATATACTAGTCGCACACTTATACTGTATTGATATCATTTTCTAAGTTCCCTTGAGTTTCCTTGAATTTTTCGATCCAATCATCATCATGGCTCTAGCGTCACTGACTTTTTCAATGTCTTCTTTCAAGATAAGTTAAACGTGTTGGACATCCGACAATAATCTAGAATAGTAATTTTTGTGGTAATAATAAATATAGCTTGAAGATTAAACAAAGTCAGCCACAAAATTGTTAATTTTGATGCTACTCAAGGAAAAGGTAATCAACTCACCACAATACTTTCCGTATTAAAAAAAATAAAAAATTCTTTTGATGTATTTTACTCCGCGTTGTGCTAAAGGATTCAAAAGGATAGATTAAAATTTAAGGACAAATAAAAAGTAAAAATAAAAAAATATACGCTTTAACAGGTGATGACGATGACCGTAGACTAATTACTCCATTGACGCGTTTTTCGCGTATTTCGGCACGTAATGTTCGATATTAAAAATTCTTTTATTACGAGCACAGGTAGAAGTCGATGGGATTTGATAAGCGTTTAAGTAAGATCGTCAAAAGTAGTGACGCAACTATAAACGCGAAACATTTATAAAGAAAACGAGTAAACGTACAATTTTGGAAGCACGGAATTTTTTTCTTTAAAAGATGTGAATAACAATTTTTATACTTCTTTTGTAGTACTGGTATTTTACTTCTCTCCCCAAAGTGTAGCACTTAATCAATATTATCACTTCTGCCAAAACTTGAAGTGTCATTCAAAATAGCCAATTCCAACCATCTTCCAAAACAAACGTTAATAGTGTTTACAGCGATGCAGACTAGTCCAGTTCATAGGAAAACTTTGAACAATTTTTTTTAATACCTTGATTTGGCTTTTCATAAGAATGCTTTTGGTTTCGAAGCGGTACACAGTAATAAACTGGTAGAATGACGCAACCTCACGTTATTGTTATTGACGTGCAATAGCTTTTTTCTTTTTATTTAATACTAATCAGACGCTGATAAAGTCATAATTCAGATTGTTCGCCATTTTTTGACTCCCACAAGAATGAGCATATTATCGTACCCCAATTTTGCGATTCAATTCCGTCAAAACGGAACGGTTAATATTTTCCTTACTTCGCGATCCAATGAGTATGCTTGTTTTCAATCTTTTTCTGAAAATTGTAAGTCCTAGTATTATTTATACTACCACGCTCTAACCACTTTAATATCACTGTATTACAAAAGACAGATGAAAAGGAGAGGAAGCAAGATCGAGACATTTTTATTTTCTACGTAAAGTTCCATTTAAAACTAATATATTTTGCAGCCAATAATAAAAGAAATAGGGCATGCATGCAAGCTGTCAGACTCCAGACTGTATGGTGCCTTTTTACTTTCCTAAAATGTAAATGATTTGAGAAGAATTGAACTATTATTTCCCCCCATTTCTTAGGGTAGTGAATATGTAAGGGCTTTAAGTAATCAATATTAGGGTCATAGTCATCCTCTAGCTCATTGTCAGAAGAATGTTACAATATCTGTAACGGTCCTAGAATAGGTATAGCAACCACAACCAAGGTAGAAAAAGCAGTTTCTCTGGCCCGATAATCTCCTTTTTTATCCCCTTTTTACAACCTTTCTTTACATCTACCCTACCGGAGAGTTTTGTCATTTTAATATAACGCTTGTTCGAAAATCCCTAAAGATAAACGTAAACTGGAAACAAGAGCAACCGGCTCAAGATCCTGTCTGGACCAACGGCATCTGCGCTCACTCAAGCAAGAAAGATCTCAAGGGTTGAGCGCATCTCTCATAGGCGGAAAGTGCGCGGAAAGATGACGTGATTGGCCCACACGTCCGCGATAATTACTCTGTGTTTTCTGGCGCACCGCGGGACTATGACAGTTCGGTAGGAAACACGACAAGAGGGGAAGGCGAGAGGAGCCGAGACTTAATCCATGACAGAACACACACCAGGATAGGAATGGCTAAAGGAGAGAACAAAACAAATCAATAAACAGTCTCTGGAGTCCCAGACGCTGGCGGCGCTTTTGAGGGGACACCCACGGACCCCCGAGTAAAAGTCACACTCATTGCATTAGGCCTATGGTCACACTACAGGCGCAACTTGTGAGTGCTCAGTCAATCCCGAGTCGGAGTAATCCAATCAGAGAACGCTTCTGGGCAACTTGCTCTCAGCAAACTTCTTTTTTTTCCGTGCCCAAACTAACGTCTTGATTCTGGTGTGCGGAATCTAGCAATGACAGCTCACCATTTAAAAAAAAAAACAAGTTATAAAACTGTTTAAAAGTTTAGAGGCTGCGTCAAACATTGTAATAGGGAAAAGGTTATTGGAAATTATCAAGATTTTTTTTTTGTCAAAGAATAAATTGTAACTCAGGCTGTTCTTTTCCGTGTATACATATGAAATTAAAATTCTTAGTGGGTCGAAGAGAGTCCGAAGAAAGTGAATGGACGAAAAGCTAGTTTAGCTCTTGCAAACTCCAAAAAGTTAAGTCTCGAAAATCAGATTTAATTTTTAATATAATTTAAGACTACTTGACAGATAAAATCAGAGTTTGCGCACAAAATGGTAAAGCTATTTGGGTTCCAGGAGATCTTCGATATCTTGATGTTCTCTGCTGAGGAGACGAGAGTTTATGAGACTGATAACTCAAGCTTAGTTTCTTCTTGGCCATCCCGAAATGACAAAAGCACGTCTCGGAGCGCACCCACACCACATATGGAAAAATGTAAATAAGACTGCTGAAAAGGGGCAGCTGTCGAGAATTTTTGAGAAATGGCCCGGAGACCCCTGAAATCGTGCAAAAGTTTTTCCCACAGTCGGGAGAGGTAGCCCGGCAGGTCGAACGGGCAGCGGCAGGTGCGGCGGACGCAGATGGACCGAGCCGGTGGATGTGGATGCTGGGCGACATATTGGACCAGTCGGATGCTGGCCCTAGGACTTGGACCACGCCCCCAGAGATGCGCCTTGCGGCAAATATCAATTTGCCGCACGTATCGCGGCACTGCCTTGCAGAATATTCGTCCCAGCGCACGCCGCGCCGCACCGCGCCGGCCGCTACTTATCAACTCTGCCTCGCCGAATTTACAAGGAAATGGCCAATTCCTGGCGGTGGACGGTCTGATGTCGGCCCCTCGAGCTGTGTGTTGCGCAATGGTGAAATATTGGTAACATGGGATGAATTTAAATGAAGTGGCAAATGCTAGAGGCGAGAGAACAATGTGACGGTTGCTGACGCCGATATTTGCCGCTGCGGAATTTCGCTGGCTTTACCTTGTAATTCGAATTGCTTTTGAATTCATTCATCGCTGCAATGAAATGTAACCGAACTTGAGCCTCTCGTCGCCTTTTTGACTTCTAATTGAAGAGACGTAATTTGATTTTCTTAACGAGAATCTAGTAGGGGCTGTAAAACCTAACAAAAATGAAACCAAACCTAGATGTAGCCGTGCGCCACTTTATCAAACCAGTTTTTACAGTTATTCTAATTGAACACACGTTATTCGATTACTTTTTTAAGATGTCTGGGAAGTTATTGTGCACATTATTACGTATGGCGCTATGGGAAGGGAGATGAAGTTTGCGTTATGCCCCATTCATAAGGCCTTGGCAGTGCGAGAGGGGTGGGAGTGAAAAAACCCTTTTAGCGTCACGTAATGAGTGCACGACGCCCAATAACATAAATGAAACAACCTAACTTTAGCCTAACGACATATTTCAAATCAATTTTAAATCGTGTTCTTATCGAAAACATGTAATTCAATTCTATTTTTTTTTAAGTTTACATCACGAGATCTCCATTCTTAAATCATCAAGTGGCACATCTCTAAATAAATAATTAAAACTGAATTAACTAGGACTGGCATCTATACTGGCCTATCATATCAATTTGAAAATGATAGAGTGATTGAAAACGTAGTTAAATTTGGTATTACAGATTTCCGGAAAATCTTCGAAAAAAATCGCAATCTAACCTAACTTTGCATAACGCCAAAAAGATTTTATTTATGTATATAAATTATATGTATATACAAACCTAACATTTTATGAGTAGATCTAATAAATAATAAGAAGTTCGCCATCATAAACAGCAGCGTTTTGTCGAAGTGTTATTACCTATTGGCACCAAAAACGAGTATTTACAATCGTACACCTTAAATAGCTATTCGTCCGATTCGAAATTCGCGCCACGCGTGGAAAACAATGATTTCCATAAACCATTCGTAATACCGCGCCTCAATAGACCCCCGATTAGAACACAATAAGGTTCACTTCCGAAACAATTACGGGGGTAATTTTCCCAGGAATAACGCGCGATTTGTTAACCTCGCCTTATATTAGTGCCACGCCACATAGCCTACTCTTCGAACGTTTTACAAATTACGTTCCCAAGTCGCAACTAAAGAATGACTCAATTGGGTAAAATCTCTCGATCGATTAAAGCCGCCGACTAGCCAATGCTATTTCCTTGTAGGATACAGCTTCCATACATTGCCATCCTGGCGCCCTCTGGCGGCGGAATGCCCGAGCTATTCATACGACTTTTCCCGCACATAAACATTGCCTCTTCTAATAAGGCCGCGCAGAATGTCGGCGATACTTACTGACTAGTACAATGTCTCCAGGTGTACCTCAGCAATTTATTACGTTTAGTTGAGCTTCTTAAGTTGGTATAAAAACGCCAGTACGCATCAGCTCAAATAGCTAATCTGACATGATAACTAATCCATACATGTCTGCTTTTTTCCTCTCCGGTTTTTGCGATTTTAGTATTGAAATGGTAGTCTGTAGTTATTGAAAAATCCTTTTTTTTTAGGTTTGAGTGTTACGTCAAGGTCAGGTTATGGTTAAGTTTGGTTACTCTAGCATTTTTAAGTAGATGCGAAAAACAACAAAATAGTTGCTCTTCGAGAGGTATTTTTATTTTGTTCTTTTACGAATGATGACATTTATTCATGGTTTATCATCGTATGATCTTCCAAAAGCACATTTTATTAGGCTGTACTTGAAGTAGTTTTCCACCCAAGGACTTTTTTTCTGGTAAAACTTGTTCCAGATTTGTGACGTAGTAGCAAACGACCATTTTAGTCCAGTCGTCGATCATTGTGGCCTTCCACCAACAATTCCGACTGTTTCCGCAGAAAACAAGGTTGGAATGACATCCCGAAGCCACCTGTAATGACAACGAAAGTACCCAATCCGAGACCTAAACAGCAATCGACGGATAATTCGCGGGAAATAATCTCTGCCTCCACGATTGAAACAATCACCTTGGCGACACAAACGTCTCGTCAAAATTGATAGGATATTTTTCTGTGCGCCTCCATACGGGGACCGCAGGGGTGAGAACTAACCCAAAGCCAAACTACTGCAGCTTTTTCCATCCCCTAACAGATCTCTTTCTCTCACTCCCTCTATAAATCAACCCCAAAAGGAACTTCACCCCCAACTACCAATAAGGGTCATTCAAGCAATTCACAGAATTGGCCGCAAAACATTACTCGTACGGATTCCCCACCCGCCTTCTACAAATAAAATATCAGTGCCAAATGCCGAGAGTTGGAGATTTGACGTCGATATGGATGGCGCTGCCGCCGGCCGGCCTTCTTAACTACCGTCCGTCCCGCTCATTCGTTCCTTCATCCGATGGAATTGCATTTAGGAAATCTATGCGCGACGGCGGCCGGGCCGCACCAACCAAAACAGCCCTCTTTCGATTAATTGCTCCTTTCATATCTGGCAGCACTGCCGAAAGTTTTTGTCAAAACAGCTATTCTTCGGACAGTAAAATTCTATGGACACTTCTTAAGTAAAGTCTAAGCGTAAACCGCCCTGCATTTCAAAAGTTGCAATAAAAATTAATGCTGTAAAACTAGCAGAACCTAAAATATTTCTGATGCTGAAATTGTGCAAATATGCTCAAATTTATAATATTTTTTTGAGCGTCGAAGAAACTTTTAATATTCACTATAATTTTATGGATGAACAATCCAGTTATCCTGCAAAAAGTATATTGAAAAAGTCGTCAGAGGTTTATTTCATTTGTTTTCTTTTTATCGAAGAAAATGTCAAGTTACAAATCTCTGGTTTTTGGGTCAGACGAATTTTCGTCTTGTATTTATGGAAACTGTGATGAGAAATAAGGAGTGCAGGGCGGGAAACCTTAAGCCTATGGGCCCGTAGAAAATGTGCCCCTCGGAAAATGGGCTCCATCGAACATTCCAAGAGCGAGTGTATCAAAGACACAATTTATCACCGAAGCGCGATCTTCGCTCTCCCTTTGAATCTCGTTCCGTTTCTATCTTCCTCTCACTCCCCCCGCGACTTATCCGATACCAAATTTCGCTACTCCCACAGAACAAAAAGTTGCGTTTTGGCGCATCAATATTTTGCGCCGAAGACCTTCGCCGATAAAACAGTCAGTGGAGTCCAGAGATCTAAATGATGGCTTTATTTACCCGGCCGTTTGAAATTTACATGATTCGTCCATGTTTAAAGTCGAGTAGAACGCGCGCGTAGCTTGTATGGCTACTGCGAAGAGACAGCCTCGGCCACACAACGAGTTTTCTCGAAACGATCGTTTATTATGGCCGACAAACGGCCGAGGAAACGTCTGCTACGGTCATACATTTCCTATGGGTAAATGTTATCACCAAGTCTTTCCTCTTAATTAAATACCGACTTCCGAGAATACCTCCTCCGATTTATAACTCTTGATTGATCATAGGTAAGCTAAACGGCAATTAAAATTTTGGATTACTTTCAAATTCCTCGTGAACCGTGTGATCCGCGGTTCAAACCGGAGAAAAGCGTGTCGATAAACGACAAAACGAGCAGTGATTTAGCCTCCATCACACGCAACCTAGAAAACGGTTTGGACAATGCGCCTCATTTTTTGGGCGTCTTGGTTGGAGAAGGGGTTGACTGAGCGGCGGTTTCCGGTTCGCCACGACTCCGACGACCGGAAGCCCCTTCTAAGTTGAGGGGGACGGAAATGGCCCACACGCTTCTCGCTGGGGGGGTTCGCCCGCCGGCTTGGGGCTGCGCTGGATTGGGGCTGCCCCAGATCGCCCTTGTTATTTTTCGCTCTCACTTGCCCAACAATGCCGGCCTTTATTGAACCATGATCGATGGTGGTGCTTTCTCGACTTATTTCAATCCCTTCTCTGTGCGACCTTGCAGTTTTAATTCGGGGAGGGGGTGAACAGGAACAAAGAGGTCAACGTCCCTGTAACTTATTCCCAATCCTTCCTTTACAGTTCGAATGTAATGAATCTCCCATAAATTGAAATTGTTAGTACCAATGTCCACTACAACAACGCAGTTGATTCAGGGCGAGCTAACTCAATGTCACCACCACACTTCAACTAAAATCGAATGTCTGTTTTTGGGTGTTGCTGTTATGCACAGCGCTGTGATATTGGAGAGTTCGATGTGCAAAGGCTGTTTGTTTCAAAGTGATGAAATGTCCTTGATGGAGAACAAGTAGTACTGGAGTAAATCAGCAATGGCAGAAAAGGTAACGCCAACAATGGCGTCGATAGGTACCTCTGTTAGATCGGGGCATTAGTCACCGAGTCCACGGAAGTCAGTGGGGCGTCGGAACAAATGGAACAAGCCGCTACA
>Ga0058701_10003187_pt1 | contig 12873 bp, 7 predicted proteins | sample AgamicOrMae_FD_97039 | JGI IMG/M metagenome (GOLD analysis project Ga0058701, IMG submission 97039) | Agave microbial communities from Guanajuato, Mexico - Or.Ma.e | ecosystem: Host-associated > Plants > Phyllosphere > Phylloplane/Leaf | place: Guanajuato, Mexico | collected 2012-06-04
AGTTATGACAAAATGAAGGGGAATCAAAGTTACTCAAAATGATTTGGCGCACCTAAAACTCTGGAGGTTTTAATGGAACGAGTAGTACCTTTGCTAAACGATGGGTACCAAAACAAATCGTTCTAAGGCGCCTGGACGCCAAACGACACATTTTAGACCCTACGTTCGTTTCACATTTTTGTCTTAGAATCCCTTTGCCTATCCGAGGTTTCATTTTTTTACATTAAACTTGAATCACCCTGTATAATAAAAAATCCTGTTTTTCAATAGTTCGCGATGACTTTATTCTTGTTGACATTATGCCGCGTTATTGTAGCTTTATATATAGGATCCAAAATCATCATATGGAAATGTTTCAAAGAGAGTTTGTTCAAGGACAATCGATTTTTGTCGTAATTTTCCCATGACTGAGTTTGAAAACTAGGTATTGCACGTGCGAAGCTTGAAATCAGTTGAATGACGATCAGGACAGGCCCGTAAAACGATTTGGGTATACGGGTAATACGGTATAATAACTCATTTTAACACCATGGCTCATTCCGTGGACAGACCCCCACATGAATAACAAAACAACCAAACAATTCTGCTAAATCGAGCGTTGCTGGAGCAATGAGGGTAACTCACGGAGCAGATAAGAAACTTTGGTAACTCACATATCCGATAAGAAAGTCTGTAACTCAATGAACGGTTAAAACCTAACCTTTGCTCGTCTGTATATCACTTTTTAAATTGGTGAATAAGTCAACCTGACTCAGTGATGCACTATGAATTAATAATATTGCATTTTCAACATTTTGGTTACATACGACAGCCAAGCGGAGCGAGGCATAGCCACGTAACCTAACCTACCTTAACCTAGGACCTAGGTTTACCGAATTAAACGGTCACCAAACATGATGCCGCTTACTTCTCGGCGGCCCTAAATCGGCCGCCGAGAAGTAAGCGGCATCAGGCTTGGCGACAGCCGAGCGGAGCGATAGTGAAGCGAGGCACAAGTGACTTTTATCTTGGTAAACGGCATATAAGGGGCTTGGTTATGATAGGTTAAGTTAGATTAGGTGCCTCTTGCCTCGCTCCACTGTAGCTTCGCTCGATTTGAGGACGAAAGGTTGAACCAAAAGGTTAAAATTGCTACCTCAAAAAATTAGAGTGTGGATTGACACATTCAACCAAAAACAATGAGTTTTCTCGCTTTGCTTTCCTTACGCTCACGTTTCCGTCAGCTAGACGTTTTCGTAGTTCAAGTGACTTGTCTAAGCGTCATCGACGTGTTTTGTGTAGAGGTGAAGTAAAATTGTGTGTGCAGAAACGAGGCGCTTTACAAAGCGACGACCACTACGACGATAGCGCCGCTGACTCCGCCGCCGCGGCCGCCGGCGCTGGCGGCGCCAACGCGGGAAGGTCCCCGTCGAGTCCCTGGTCGGAGACGGCGTCCTATGAGGTACTGTGCTGTCGCTTTCACAAGTTGTTTTAAAAGCCTTCGTCCGCCGCGGTACAGGAGGTTTTACCAAAAGCCATGTAAATGTTCGATACAGGAAAAGGCGTCCGATTTACGAGTATTATTACGACGACGACTACGACAACGACGACTACTATGAGGACGAACCAGCGCCACCACCGCCACCTGTGAGTACCTTGAAAATAAAACCGCAGATTTATCTGAAGATTTTGAGAGCTGCCGTGGCTTTCCGGAAAACAGTAGACCTTCTCTGTCCTTTCGCTTCGCCGGATATGAAGATTTTTTTACAGAAATCTAAGTTTACCCAACCCAACGACACTTCTGGTATTTTTTTCCGTAGGCTCCGCCCAAAGGGCGTCGTCGGAAGAGGCCGAGACCTCCACCGGAGCCCGTCGAGGATCCCGTCGACGACGAGGACGCTGACGCACCAGCGAGGAGCCCGCCGGCGCGGGAGCCGTCCCCAGAACCCACCGGCCCTGTCGTCAGCCCCAAAGTCCGCGCCCAAGGTAGGCCTACCCACCGCCATAGTCACGTCTTCAACTTAAAAGAGAGTCCTTCCTTCAAATCGGGAGGGTCCTCTTGAGCCATTTTCCTACGTTTATTAGCTAACTCTCCCAGTTGCAAAAAAGACCATTGCGTTTTCTTCGCCTCCCTACGTCCTGGGGTGTGCTGAAGTCAGACTGGTTGTACCTCGAATCCTGCATAGTCCGCGCTGCGAAGGATATTTTCAGTCTCACCTCCTATGCAATTGTATTTTGAATTCGTTCTAATGCGTGTAGTTTTATCTTTACCCAAGAGGAAGTGCTCTAACTGTATTGCATTGGGCAGGTAATCTTCCTCTGACTCCGTCGGTGTACGAGAGGCCCCGCGCCCCTCCTCGCATCAGGAGACCAGTTCCTCTCAATGAAAGAGAGAAGTACGAGTACACACCCTCGACTGGCAAGGCCGCCGACTCGGCCGTGCAGCGGGCCACAGCAGACAAGGCGGCCGCCGACGCGGCGGCCGACGAAGAGTTCTACGACGACGACGACGACGACCCAGCCGCGGAAGGCGCCTCACCGCGGAGCAGCAGCGCCCCTCATTCCGTCCCCGCGACCAGCGCCCCGATGGACCGCAGCAGACCCTACAAAAAACAAGGTACCCGCTCGCTCTCAATATCCTTCAAATTACTCCATTCAACAAGCATTAGGGAGACTTGAACGCACGTAAACCAACCTAATGCATTTTAAATGCGAGGCGGAGGAGCATTCAATAATTATTTAAGGGCGAAGGGGGCGAGGGGGATCCGGGAAAACCTTTCGGCTCCTAAATGGGGGAAGGGGGCGGGGATTGAAGAATCTTACGTAATATTTACGCCATTTCACAGGTCACAAAAAGCTACGTAGACCGGTTAACAGAAACTTCACAAAATCACGCGTTGTGGCTATCCCAAAACTGCGACGAGGCGAGGCTGTAGCTGTGCCGACAGAGCCCCCCTCTGGGCACGCCGAACCTGTGTTTTAACCCAAGGAGCACAAATATTTTCGAATCGAATCTTTTTTATTTGATTGCTAGCCCATCTTTCATTTTTAACAGTCTCAGCAGTTTTTTAAACGATTCTTAATTTGCAAAAGAATTTTTTTTCTATAAAACATTTGTAAAAGTTAATGGTATTAAGCAGCAGCGGGGTTTTCGGTGAAACAATTAGATTAATTTGCTTAAGAAAAAAAGTTGAAAACTATGTGATTTTACGGTTTTTGGGATCCCGAATCTTACGTAAGATTTTAAAGGGGGGGGGGTGATAAATTCTTACGAGTCCTTACGATGAGGGGAGGGGGGTTCAAAATCCCGAAAAAAAACTTACGTAATTATTGAATGCTCCCTGACTTAACGCACGGAACCCAACCTGATATATTTTATATGGGGCAGGTGTGCGAACAGCCACTTCGTTAGGTTTTTCTTTTTAACGCTGATTCATTAAAATGTCAGTAGGCGGCGCTCACTTTCTTTTCTTTGAACACGTTGAATATTTAAAATAAACTTAACAAGCAGTAAATGTGTCCACGGGGCATAAAGACGTTCCAGTTGTTGGTCACTTTTTTCGTACTTGTATCGGATGTCCCACGCAATACGCCGCAGTGATGTGGGCTGCCTATCCTGTGTCGCGCAGGGGTTCTCCACTGCAGCATTGTCTGTTCATTCAATCTACAACAAACGCGCACACACACGTCAACCTAAAAACCAGTTTTCTTGGCGTTTCAGTGTTAGTAGAGTCAGGAAATGTGCTTCGCGCAACTTCGAATTTTTGACGGGATTCCAATACTTCCATTAGTTCGACAATCATGGAAGTTAAAAAGAAAAAGAAAAAAATTCAATATGAAAATACAGTTTCATCGAATTCAGTCGAGGGCCCCCGCGGGATAGGCAGCGTGTTGCGTAGGACATCCGATACAAAGGAGTGAAATTGCCTAGGGAAAATGCCCTTTTTGTAGAACTCGAATCAACGAGATTACGTTGGACGCTAGATTACGGTTAACCCGTGGCCTGTAAGTTAAGTGTGCAGTTCAAGGTATCTAGATGCATTATAAATTGAAGCTTTCCTCGAAGATTAAGTTGATTGTATGAAAGTTTCAAAAGGTCACTGTCAAACTGGAACCAGCGGTTGACCGTAGAATACTAGAATACGCGCTAGCCAGTGCTCTGATACTCCCCTCCAGAGATTTCTATCGCTGCCGTGGTATCGCTTTGCCGTAGATATGCTAGAGTGCGGAGATATGATTCTTGAGGTCCTTTGTTCAGTTCATGCCTGCGGTGTTAATTGCCCTTCTTTAACGGACGAATAGCTGATGGATACTGATCCGACCCCCATTTAGTTGTCGGGCGAATAGCCTTACCCTTTAAAATTAGGGCCTTAACTGTGTAGCTGTGAGGCTGAATTCGTACCAAGGCAGAAATCTTGAGTATATGGTGGTCTCAGATAACTGTTTCTTTTGTGGGGTGGTTGAGGAGCTGGAAGTCGAAAACTAACTTCCAATTTCCCTTTTTTTCCTCCCTACCTCCGGTTAATGAATTCCCATGCGCTGGGAGTGCCTGGCTAAATAAAATGGCTTGGGAGAAAAATGCGATGCCTATGTATCCTAAACCGGAATGGCATTTATACTGTGTGTAGGTAAGAGAAGACCAGCTGAACCTGTGCTCGTCGATGACTCTCAAGACGACGACGATTACGAAGAGCCCCCTCGTCGGCCCGCGCGACCCACATCGGGTAGTCGTCGTCGGAAGCAGCACCGGAACCGGGCCGGGGGCCAGCCATCCGCACCGGCGGCCACGTCTACAACGACGCGCCGTCCTAAATCGACGACGCCGAAACCAGCTGACGACGAAGACTACTACGATGACGAAGAGGATGTCCCCGACAGCCCTCCAGCCGCTCCCCGGCGACCGAACTCCACCACGACCACTACGACCACGACGACGACCACCACCACCACGCCCGCTCCACGTCGCTCCTCTCACAAATCGAGGACGCACAAGCGCAAGCCCACCACCGCAGCGCCGCCTACCGAAGACGACGAGGAATACTATGACGATGAGCCTCTCGCGTCCCCGTCCCCGACGTCGACGTCGACGAAGGCTCCCACGCCGCACTCGTTGCCGTCGTTCCGACCGCGCTCTCGGCCTCCAACGACCCCGGCGATATCGACAAGTAGGACAAGTACGACGAGCAGCACGGAAGCGCCGTCTGGCGAGGAAGCGGAGCCTCCGGCGTACTCGCAGGCCCCGCGAGGCGGCCGCCGGCCCTTCCTTCCCAGCCGCGGTGGGAGCGCCTCGCTGCCGCGAGGTCTGCAGCCGCTCGGCTCCAAGGCCAAGACAGTATCCCCGGCCCCGGCCCCGGTCACTTGGACCTCTACGGCGACGCCAGCACCCGCTGAGGTGGACAACACGAGAAACCCTAAGCGGCCACCACCGACGCCTTACCCGTCGATCGCTTCCATTCGGGATGTCATCGAGCCTGTGACTTATCGGGCAACTGCGCCGGCCTTGGATGGAATTGGGTACAGAGGCCGCCTGCCTGTGACGATAACCAAGCACAGAGGATCGTCTTCTCTAGCGGAAAGAGTCGTGAGTGACGATACCACCAAATACAGCATCCGTCCCTACAAGTCAATCGAAACAACGTTGCCCCCAACTCCGGCCCCAACCACCCAGGCCACAACGCCGTCTCCACCGCCACCACAGATTTCAGAATTCTCCAAGGACGATTTTGACGTAAGTACACTTTTTTCACTTCTTTGTTGTAATGAGAGACGTATTATTCGTGATGCAGGTTATGAAAACCACATTTTGAAGAGCTTGTCGTTGGCTCTTTTCTGCTTCGATATGAGAGCACGTAGCTCTGTGCAGGGCATGGCAGCAAGCGGAACATGATTCTCTTGATGTTCCAGGATTATGACGAATACGAAAACGACGCGTTACATCCTCCACTGACGGGCCCTAAAGCGATCCCGTCCGTTTTCCTGCCGTATCGCCAGCTACGGAGCCAAGCCTCGACGGCCACGGCAGTGAAAGCTCCTCGCGAGGAGGTAGGCGATATCCGACCGGAGGATGTCGTCCCGGCCTCCCCCAAAAGAGGGAGCATCCACTACCAGGCCCTAAGCTCCGCTTCTCAGCAGAGCCTGGTTAGAACAAGCGAGCTACAACAGCCACGCCAAGGGCAACCAGCCACGACAACGTTAGTTGCTCTCCAATCCGACGATTATCGTCCTGCAGTTTTGTATTCACCGAAAGAATCGCCTTACCAGGCGTATATAGCGGACCTCAGACAACAGCAGCAACAACATCATCAACTCGTTCAACAATATCAACAACAACAGATGAGGAGGTATCAGCTCCGACAACCATCCAGCGCTGATTTTTACAGCACGTACTAAAGCGGCAGGCAAGCGAGTTGGACTTCGACACGACTGGCGAGTTAGAAGCTGGATCCATCGTTGGGTCGATGTGTTCTGTTCTGTGGCATCAACACTACACAGCAATAAGACCTTTTACGCTCTCGTTTGCAAGTAACTGCGGAACGTGGGCTTTGCGAAGCTGGGAAGTAGGCATTTGACAAGAAATTCACCGCTCTTTGAAGGTTTATATGATCCGGCCAAAAACGGCTAGGATTTGAAACCATGTTAGCGATGCGTTATTTTTTAAGAAAAACAACCGTACCAAGTAATTTTGGCGAATTAAGGTACCGTATATTGTGTTGGGTCTCATTTCGAGCGCCGAGACTAACTTAGATGCACGATAACGTAGCCACTTGGCCTGATCAGCAAATAATTATGACTTTTAGAAACCCCTTCAATTTGAACCTAGTCGGAAAACTGTCGTTATGCACCTCTAAAATGTAGGAGTTGGTTTAAAGAAATCCGCCGAATATCGCGAGGCGAGTCAAACGCCTATTATGACTAGAAGTTTTAACCCAGGTCCTTAACAGAAATAACAAGTGAAGATGTCTTGTTGTGTGAATGTTTTTACTCATGGACTGTACAGTGGAGGAAAAATGTTTCTATCCTCGTGCAAAATTGCTTTACGGGGGAGTGGGATGCCTTTGATCTCGGCTGTATAAACGGAGCAAGTTTTAATCCGGTGTGAGTCGTGCGATGTTCAGTATGTATGTGATCTCTCTGTTGTCACTCATTCCTTGGCACCGGCTGTGAAATGAAATGAAGAGGGGCGTTTAGACTTAAAAAGTAGTTACCCGTCATCGTAAAACTGGTTATTGGAAAACCGGCACATTAAAAGTTGTCGCCCAAGGCCTCAACGGAAATGCCGATCGTTATTTTTCTAGAGACTGCCCAACGCCCTTGCGTGCTGACTTGTCTTTTGCTCAAATTGAGCACTAGCCCCATCCCTCACCCTGCGATGGTTTGTGTCTTGGGAGTGAGAACCGTCAAAGCTCCGAAGCAAGATTTTTTTTCTTTTTCTCCGGGATGAGATGGTACAAGTCTTGCTTAAACATTACGCATACCAAACCATGCTTTCAGCCTGCTACAATATTTTGGCATCCCTCCAAGAGCCTACAGAGTATGAAGTCCTTTAAAATGTGGATATTTTATCTTGTAAACGTGTATTCACTCGCTAGCGGAAAGCGTGCTAGTCAGAGCAAATAACCTTATCCCCTTTCCTAGACCGCTTACCGCTTTGTCGTAGATGCAAGCCTGCGAAGCTGTGAATTGAAAGGGCTGAGGTTCGATTTTTGCCTGCGGCACACAAAACTTTCCTTTCTCAGCGGGCCCACGATCTTTTATTTTAAAGCGCTTACACCACACTTTAGTCATACCATAATCTCTCGACGTAAATCATTGGACGTTGAAGCAGATACGAACTCGGTGTTACTACAAAAGTAAATCTGTCAACCATTTGATTTCTAAAATATTGGCTCAAAAAATCTACTCAAGCTTCGGCTGCTGGAAGATCGATTGTTTATCGAAGGTCATTTTTAAATTTCCTACTCAACTCTATTGAGGTTTGAAGGTCCGTTGTTAATGAAAATATCAGATATACAGAGGGCTAAATATATTTGAGGTTGCATTGTCACCTGCCATCATTTTTGATACGTCAGCCATCAAAATTAACGAAAGGACCGACGAAGTTTACCGTTAAAATATTGTCTTTTTGTTCCTCTCAAAATAGCGGTAGTTTTTTTTATGGTTTTAAAAAGTATTTGACGTGTTAAATGAACTTTTGGACGTGCGCCTTCGATAGATGGTATTTTGAATAAGCAGTTCATATTATGTTTACCTATTAATTATTTTTGACCTTGACTTGTAAATTTAATTTCCAAAACTTTTCGTCTTTGTGCGGAACCTATTGCGACAAAAATCAAAGGCCGTCGTAGATGATACTCTTACCGCAATAACAACTTTGTTTTGAGGAGGTGCGCGAAAAGCATCTGTAAAACCAGCGTTCGACGAAAAAAAAAACCCGCACAACTTCACCTTCAGAAGTTCTGAATAGGAATAATCAATAAGTTTCATTGGAGGAATCAAGATCGGTTCTAGATTCGAAGATCGAGTTACTGCTTCCTTTCTCTTGATGGCAGTAGAGCGATTGTGTCATGTGTGTTTCTGATCGACATGACAACTACCACTCTTGTAAAACATCTGTGTACATAGTTCTGTGATGTTAAAGAGTTTGCGCGTCGTTGGGAAAGACAACGGCCACCGGCCCTCTCGGCCCAACCGAATAGGTACGCGCCTTGCGTACCGGTACGCAACAATACGCACGACATGGAGTTTGAATGAATATTCAAAAGTATGCATGAGAGCGAGTGTTTGAGCGCGAAAATGACGGAAATTTATGTGTTTAAAAATCTGCCTGTGACAAATAAATGTAGCCTTTCACGCAATAGGTGAACTCGTGGTTTTGCTGCAGCTCTTGAGCTGTTTGGCGAAAAGGTGTGATGATTTGATTGTACATTTGTGTTATGATTAAACTATATATATATGTACAAAATATTGACCGGTATCGTTTATTAAAAAATTATTGGTCTAGCCTTGAATATGCTGAACGAGCATCTCAAAGCCAAATCCCGAATGGAGAATTAAGTTTCTACGCAGAACGCATAAAGGTCTATTAACCGTGATTTAAAAGCTGCAAAATGACTCTAGCAGGTCCCGCCAGTCCATTTATAGCTCTCTGACTACATCACGGAGCAAAAAATTCTTGAGGTGCTACCTAACAAGGACCCGTGACGGTAAAGATAATGGTACCGGTACTCCTAGATTATTCAACGAACAAGCCCAAGATAAAGAGGCATCTTTAGGTTAAAGCACTTTATAGGTATACAAGGCTTTACTTTAGGTTAAATTCAAGCTATGGAGGCGGATTTTAACTTTTAAATTAGAAAGGACAGTTGTGGACGCGAGAAATATTTGATGTTCCTGGAAAAATGTGACGTTGAATCGTGTTTTGAGGCGAGTGGCATTGTCTGCCCATGGCTACGTTCGAAAACACCACCCGAACAGGGTATTCTGTCTTTCTCTCTTATCATGAGACGCTCATGCTATTATGGAAGCTCCATGTGTAAGACAGCGAGATGGAACATCCTCGGGTGCCTTGTTCGAACGCGTCCCAGAGTACCTGTATGAGATTTTGAAATTATTTTTGAATGTGTTAATACATGTAAACTGGAGAATTACAAGAATGTCTTACACAAGTGGATTTGAAGATTAAAAATGAATCCTCGAACAAAAGATTTAGTGCTCGACGAACTGAAAGTCGTCATATGATTTAAAAAAAATAATAAAAAACACCTGAATAATGTGATTACACACAATAATGTATTCCTCTAAATAATGTATGCAAGCCACCTACACTTACCAGAAAACAAGTGCACAAGCATAATTCCTATCTGAGACTGCAGACTCATAAACGGTGGGAATAATATGCGTTTTTTCTTAATCTGTGTATTATAGGTCCATTCTAAATATATCACACTGTCCGAACGATTAAGGGAGTGCTGAACGTATTGAACTTTCCATTCTGTGCTTTCGTTCATTCCAAAACTTAAGCAAAACAGTCGTGCTTTCTTTCTCTGCAGCTACTCGTTGTGTTTGGGTTCTTTACGTTTTGAACGACTCACATCGTGAGTCCCGCTGCGCGCTTTGCTGCGCGCCATTCCCCCCACCACTTACGGACCCTGTGCCGACAGTAGCGCCAGTTGCGCGCGGTGGCCGAATCGAGAAGCTCAAACCAAGAAGTAACTCAGGGGACGGCTACGGCCATGTTTCGAAGTGGTACCTTATACCGTAGCGCCATCTCTGTGCGTGTGCCTGAATCACGTGAACTTCAAGCTTATTCGTATAGATGGCACTGCATTAAGGCTTTGTGCTTATTGGCACGAGGCCACGAGGCTTGGTGCGAATAGTAGCTTTTCATCCAGACTCGAGTCCTCGAGTCCGAGTTGCGTCCGCGTCCGAGCTGTGGCGGTATCGTGACCAACGTTCGTGAACTGTTGAGAATTTGTCCTTCTAAGAGGTGTATATCTCCCTTTCGGATATTCCTCAAGCTGATCTGGTAAGTTTGATGCAGCTTGTTTTTGAGCCTCCTGCTGCTTTGGGTATTGCAGGTAACCTCTATTACCTCATTGTTCCCTTCCCTGTTCTGTGTCCTCTTTGAGGTTAAAGTTAGGCTTCACTTCTTGACAGTCTCCTGCTTGCATCTGAGCTGTTTTGCTCAGATCACAGTCTCTTAGTTTATTTGGTTCTTTATAGAAGTAAAATCTCCTTGTTTTGTTTTTGTGATTGCTTGCTGCTCTTTGAAGTCTGTTTGCTGCAACTGGAATGGTGATTGAGGTTTGGTGTGTCAGTGTTGACTCCTCAGAAACTTTTTTGAATATTTTTGGAAACCTGGGCTTGCACTTTGTTTCTTTCAACGCCTGATAACTTTCAGGACAAATTCATGCTTTCCCAAGATGCAAATCTTGCCTTACTGGGACTTGTGCTTTGATTGATCTGATTGGGTTTCTGTTGATACCTGGACACTCATAATTTGATGTGGTCCCAACCATTGATCTGACCCGTCATCTTGGATTTTTTCCTTTCAATTTTTCTGTAAAAAGAAGATAAATAATTGACAAATAAGCAGTGCTGATGAGCTTACTACAGGTAAATGTTTTAATTAGATTCAGCGCATCTTTTGTGAAGGTTAGGTAGTCTTATGCAGCTTTATAGGCAGGAAGACCATTATAAGAATCAATGGCGCTACAGAGAGCACCGTTAAGGCTGTAACGGGTGGTAGAGGAAAGGGGTTTTAAGATAACAGTTCTTTTAACAACATTCCTTTTGAGGCTTGGGTTGCTGACATAGTCTGGTTGCAGAGTCCTGAAAATGACAACCACTGAGGTCAATTCAATCATTACAGGTAAAGGTACTACTTTCAGAGTAGAAAAAACAATCTTAGGGGGAGTACAAGTTGGGAGATTCAGAATATATTTAAGGCACCTTAACTGCATAGTACCAACTCTATCTTGAAGCGCGTTGGTTGTCCTTCTCCAAACACAAGAGAGAGTGAAAGGGTGTGTGTGGACTAGCGAATAATGCAACTGAAGTAATTGTGGACACTTTGAAGTCTTTCTTAGGCAGTAGATGGATGCTGTTGGAGGAATGATTTTCTTTACAACTTGATTTATGTGTTCGTTCCCGTTCAGATGCTTATCGAAAAGAACTTCAAGATAGCGCACAACATCCACACGCGGAATAGTGACAGAGGTTTTCAGTTCTACGTTGCGCACTTGCTGACCAGGTTTACAAAATACAATATATTCAGTTTTACTGGTATTAAGAGACAATCCATTTCTCCGCAGCCAGCCTTGCACCGTACAGTAATCCCGCCTCGTATTCTCTTCGATCTCCCCCAAAGTATCACCCTCATTAAGCAGATTGGGATCATCAGCAAACAGGCGCAGTTGACCCCGTAGTGTAAGAAGACCTAGATCATTAATACAGAGGAGAAACAGTATCGGTCCGAGAACCGAACCCTGCGGAACCCCCGTTTTTACCAACCTAAGTGAGCTCTTGATATCTTTTATGCGATCAGGATGATAATCCGTTAGCCACGCAAGAGCTGTACCATCAAATGCTACCGCTCTCAGTTTCCTGACAAGTTAACCGATATTAACACTGTCGAAGGCTTTACGTTACGTATATCAAGAAATAGGCCCCCGCCATCCTACCAGAATTCAACTCTTTGAAGAATTGTAACAATGTCAAATAAGGCATCCGTCACATTTAATTTTAAATTTATTAAGTTGTATTTTCGCAACTCGTTTCTCGAGTAGTATTAGGTGGAAATGTGATTAAGCTGTTCCTGAGAGGTGCTTGAATCCTCTTTGGACCGGACCAATTTTAATATCAAAAGATGAGTATTGTTGCCTAAAAGCTAAAGTTTTGGAACTTTTCCCTGCTATTTCTGGAAAATTTGGCCCAGGACCGTTCTCGATAACTTTGCAGCTACATTAGGCCTCAGATCTTTGTCTAATCTCTGATCCTTTGCCGTGTGTAAAGGAGTTTATCCGTCGCCAGGCATTATTGAAATCCTTGCAAAACTGATATTTGGATGCTTTTGTTTCAGTTCGATCATGGAGCATCCCGAACGATTTAGGTCACTTGGTCTATTTGGAAATCACGACAGGGCGTCGCAACGTCCACTACCCATGTAGCCGCCCATCTTCCTCGTTACTTGTCGACGGATAGGAGCTACCAAAGACCAAAGAGACCAGTTGTGCTGATGAAGGGATCTCCTGCCTTGTAAGTCGTGAGCATCTGCTGCTTCAAATGTTGACAGAACTTAGAGTAAGAAGGACAGCATCTGGGCCTCGCCGGCGTGTGAACCCCGTGACCCCCCACTTGCCGCTCCGCACTGTAGTTGCGGCTTGCCTAAAATAG
>Ga0058701_10003188_pt1 | contig 12873 bp, 8 predicted proteins | sample AgamicOrMae_FD_97039 | JGI IMG/M metagenome (GOLD analysis project Ga0058701, IMG submission 97039) | Agave microbial communities from Guanajuato, Mexico - Or.Ma.e | ecosystem: Host-associated > Plants > Phyllosphere > Phylloplane/Leaf | place: Guanajuato, Mexico | collected 2012-06-04
GCTGTTTGTTTCTGATTGGCTGTCGTCAGCAGTTGTAAGTTGCAAGTCGCAAGAATTTTGCTTTTGAGCAAACCTTGCAACCTCGCCTTACAACCGGAAACACCACCCCCTTACAACTGCCTCCTTACAACCAATGTAGAATGGGCTTAAAACTCTGACTTTGTAATAAAAAAAAAAGGCCAAGTAACTTTGAAAAAAAAAAGTTGGTTTTCGAATGATGAGTACCTCACCCACCTTAAACTAACCAAAACTCCAAAACTCTAGAGAAGCACCAAAAACCCGGGTTTTGGCTAAGACTATATTCCTCGACGTTTCGTAGTGTTTATTAACAGAATCTGATGTCTCAAACTCGACCTCTTGCGCAGTTGCAATACTTACCACAGAAATCAAAAGTCATGTCTCTTTACAGAGGAAGACTCGACACGATTCACGTGCTGATAGTGTATAGCATTTCAATTGACACGGGAACAAAAAATGCCTTGTTTTTGTGTCCCTGTCGTGTTTTTAGCAAAACGCGTGACGTAAGCTACGCAGGTTACTTTCAGGATATAGAGGGAACAAACGAAAGGGTTTGAAAGCGCTTTACAGATAGCTCCTATCTAAACTCGGAAACCAACCAAACTACGACACTAAGAACAGACAGTTCATATACGACACGTACACACTGTCCTTTGACCAAAACGGGTACTAAGACACCTAAAACAGGCACCGGAACCCAAACTGATTCTCTCAACAATGTGGCCTCATCAAATCCAACATAAACTCACCCAATCGAATGTCTAGCTTCAACTCTGACAGGACATCCGCAAAATTGCCTCATCGTGCGAATACAATAGAGGCGGACCTTCTTCCCCAGTGTGAGCCCACACACCCCTTATCGACTACACGCCATAACGACACGATTGTCCAGGACAATGTAAAGTCAAGTGACACCTGACTACGTCACCGCCATGAGTGGAAGTGAGACGGACGTTCCATTTGACGTCAATGCACAAACGCCCGCTCCAGTACGAAATGAGACAGACCTAACCTAATCACATAATAACGATATCCTCAGATTAGCAACGACAGGTCCCAGAATCAGCGACGATTATCTAGTGGAGTTGACAGTCACTTTGACACAGGACCCGGCCATTATGTTTGCGCTCCGGGGACGAGACCATTCGACTCGAAAGCTAAATTTGTCATACTTACTGAGATTTTAACTGATAATATTCCTGTTTACAACAGGACACCGTCATCCGATTTGAAAGCTAAATTTATCATCTTCTTATATGTGTGCGCATCGAGAACATGATGATCCGATCTAAAAGCTTTTGTCACCGAGATTTTTGCTGACATGTCAGCTTTCCAAGGACGCGATCATCCGATGTGACACTTAAATTTGTCATCTTTACGAAGACTTTCGCTGCCAATATTCACGTGTAATCATCGGAATTCAGAACATCAAAAAATTGCGTCTATTGCTGGAGGAAATAACTCCACAAAAACTGTAGCTGATTTTCATATGGAGATCGAATCTTTCTTTCTCGAATCGCGAAAGAAGGTCGATTTCGGTTCTGACCTGGGTCCCCGCTGCTCAGCGGTCTCGATGAGGTCGGGCCGGGGTCGGCGTCCCATCGCTCTCTGGGCCTGGACGGCGGCCACCGTCAGCTGACCTTGCACGTTCCCGTTGGGCGAGTTGTCCAGCTGATCCCCGGAGTCGGAGGTCGTCCTGAGGACAAACAATACGCACGACGTCATGAAAACCAAATGGCCCGGTGGAAAAACTACTTATGGGGCTTTTCATTAGTGGCGAGGTCCGGTCAGTGCACCGTGCGCATAGCGCGCGCTATGCGCACGGAGGCCATAAAAAGGTACTCAATGTCTTCACGGCTGTTGGTTTTGGCCCATGCATCATAACGGGCGCCTCTTCTGCTGACCTGCTCATTGTTACACTAACTCCGATGCATGAGGTACGCAAACTACCGTAACAAAGCCCTCGTTAAAACTTTCCATTGAACCGATTCGCGGCCAGGGCATATTATAAGGAGGTTTGATTTAGAGATTCTTTGACCCAAATTTTGTGAAGGGACCCAGTGCGCTCGTGGAAATATACCTGTCTTGGTTATACTTGTGTTTGGTTATACATTTGAAACGGCCTATTACACGCAACCTAATTTCAAGTACATCGAGTTTATGCATGGGCGGATATTGAGTTGGATGACTTTCTTTGCTCAAAATCTCCCAAATTAGTTATATTTTCCTAAAAATATGATGCTGATAAATCAAATTTTTAAGGATAAAACTTATTATTCCCAAATTAAAAAAGATAAGTAAATATTTTTTTATATAGACTTTTCAAACCGGTTGAAAAACTTCTTTCAAAAGAATAATTAGAAAATGGCCTTAAATTAGTGACCGTTAAATCTAATTCCACATGCCAAAGCAACGCTAGGAACCCGCTGAGCGAATTTCGTCCAACGAAAAGATTTAGGTATGCAATATCTATTTGAATTGAAATACATTTTATTGGCAGTATGTGAGAGGTATACGTCATATTTTGGTTAGTAACAATAGACCTAGCAGCCATAATCCAATGAAAACGCTCGGCAAGAGCTTTTTATTGAAATACTAGCTAATTTAGAAACTAACCAAAATAGGAAAAATATCTTTTTTTTTGTTACTACCTAAAAAATGGCTCGGCTACTGAAAACAGGCGCCTTTCAATCAGAGCAATACTTAGCTACGCTGTGCTAGCTACCACGGACCAAACGCCGTTATTTGAAATGGATAAAACGCAAGCTGTACTCCGAGCCGAGAGCGCTTAACATACGCGCAAGTGAATATGCCTTGCGGCTTTCCCTGCTCTCCGTTCACCTGCGATCAAAACCACGCCGCGCCGCAAGCCACGGCTATCCAGAAAGCCGTTCTTTGAAAAAGCCGAAAAATCGAATCGCGGGCTTGCTAGCCTCGCACGCCAACAAGAATACCTAACTTATCGACTGACGAGCCACGGCCTAACTGTTTCACACTTTAAAATGGACGAAAACGTGAGGCAAGGCAAACATAGGGCATTTTTCGGAGTATCTTCCGCGTCAGAAACTCTTGAGCACGATGTTTCAGCTACATTTTATCTTTATTTTGAGTAGCTTCTTAGCTATTCAGCGTATAATATAAATTTCACCAGTTCAAACTTAAAATTGTCCATCGGAGTGTTCTAGTTTTCGTCGCCCATCAGAGTAGAGAGCGCGGAAGGAACCTAACCTAAAAAAAAGGTCGCCAAGTCTGAAGCCATTTTTACTTCACGACGAGGGTCTTTTGTTTCCTGAACCTTATTCACCTGAAAACCTGCGCGCTGTGGAACCATCTCATCTGTGCTTCAAACCGAACCGAAAAGTTTTTTGTGTTATTATCCAACTTCGATCGGAATGACATCAGAGCAAAGGGGGCTGTCCCAGTTCGAAAGGACAGAAATATAGCATGGTCTTGTAAGAACATCACGATAGTTGTTTTAGGAGAGTTGGTCGGAATGCTCCTCAGATATTTCTGTCCACAGCGTTTCTTGCTCTTATTCACACTGGCAGGATTATCACGGATCGGAAACTATGTGACGTCCTCCCACAGGAATGGCCGCCAGAGAAAAAGGGTTTTAGACTGAATGGAGGGGACTTCGAGGGGAGGTGGGGATAGATTTGAAGGGTGGGTTGGTGGGAAGGAAAATGCGGGGGAGGGGGTAGTACAGGGTCAAGGATTCTGGCTATCGGTACTTGCTTCTCCATCTTTCTTCGCACCGCTTTCTCCCGCCTTTCACCGCCTCCTATCAGCTGTTGTCAGCATCGGTTGCCGAGGATACTCGACCCTTGATAAATCCTTGATTTATAAATCTATTAGATACGATTCTATCAGTTGATGTGAAAGTCTCACCCACTTCGCAACGTCCAGCGAAAGAAGGACTCGAATGTAAGAGAAATAAATTTCCCGCAGGCCTTATAAGAATGAGATTACAGGAAATTGCGATGAAAATCGAGCAAGCGTGTTTGCAGATCTTTGCGCCCTTTACCCGATTTGTGCCCGGAAAACGCTAAAAGTTTTCTATTTCAAGGAAATAAAATAATCTTTTTTGCTTTTTGTAAATGCTCTTCTGGAGGTACTTTTTTCAGCAAAAGATGAGGTCCCATTACTGCTTAAAGTCCACAAATTTAAATATTTCCGTCGTGTAAAACAATGATGATGGATGAATAATGGATGGATTGATGATTGAATTGATTGAATGGATTGATGGTCTATTGAGAATTATTAAAGTAGGGCAATAGTGGTCTACAAACTAACCTAAGTCAACTGACAATGAGACCAACCGATCCTTACTCAGTATAATCTGACTTAACCTATTTTACAGTTAACCTAACCTAACCTTGCCAGACATTGACATCCAGATAGATGTAGATTTACATGCATATAGATTCTGTTTCCGGATTTCGCGTTGTTTCAATCTTCGAGAAATAATTTTTGAGCGGTGCCAATGACTTCACTAATTGGGGAGACTTTGTTGTGGAAGAGTAATTTGACGTATTTCCGGAAAATGAATCGAAGTGGTTTCATTTTTCGGAACCGCACTGCGGTCTCAGAATAATCAACATACTTTCTCTGCGTGTTGATATCTCGTACTTGCGTCACTGCAGAAGGCGCGTGCTTCATTAGCCGGAGTGTGACCGAAAATTGCTTTTAGCTTCGAGTTCAGTTCGCGAAAAATATAACTCATCCAGGAGAAAACATAATATATTATGTTTTCTCCTGGATGAGTTATATTTTTCGCGACTATAACTATACTTTTAACTATAGTTAAAGGTATCCTGCCATGAAGAGCAGTACGATAAAAATAATTGTCCGTCATTCTTGCAACATTCCAAGTTTTACAGAGATTCCTACCTTTTTCTTTTCGAAGTGGCTATTCGCCCGCCTGCCCCATAAGAAATGTATAAGGTTCAAGTTATCCCCCACTCAAAGTGCATTACGTGCGTTAAAGTGTCCATGTATTTGCGCCGACGTGCGAATAGCCACGACCTTTTTAACCTGGAATCATACATTTTGACGATTGCGATATTTATTACGGAGTACTTATATCCACGTCAAACGTCAATTTAAAATGTAATAGGTAGGTTGGTGGCCGTGCGTCGAAGTCTCCGAAAATGCGTTCTAGTTCCATGTGGAATGCATGTACGTGGATATAATTTTTTCATCATATAGCGCACGTTACGTGGATATAACGTCTGTCTATATATTATCGTGGGACAAATAATCGATTAGATTGCTCCGCTCCACCGTCGCCAAGCCTGATGCCGCTTCCTCAGCGGCAATTACTGTGTCCGAAAAGTAAGCGCTATTAGGCTTGACAACGGTTCGTTTGATGTTTTGTGTGGGGCTCCGCTCAGCTTGGCGACGAAAAATACCAATTAAGTAGAAAAATTTATTAGTGAATTTCACTGTGCGAACTGCTTTCATCACAATTCATTAAGTCTCTTCTTCTACGAAATTCTTTAAAAATTTTCTCTCTTCCAGCAGATGAAAAATATTCCGAAAGCTGGCGGACGAAAGATACACCTCAGCAAAACAGGTTGAAAGCGTGTTTTATATTCCAACGCACATAAATTTTGGTTATGTATGCTACACAAACTATTGCAGATTTCTTCCTTTATCCAAACCTGTTTTTCATTCTCAGAGTTAAAAAGGTAGAAGTTTTGAAGCAGAGAAGATTTCCCAAAAGAGTTATACGAGCCAATAGTTATGTATTCGCGATAGATTTTTAACCATTATGTTCACAATTGCGATGCACCCGAAAAACGCCGATGTAATTATTGCGACAGAATCGCAGGCATTTAAAACGAAGGTTATGACGCCACCCGAAAAAATCTTTGGTGGTGCACTTTTATAGTAAGCTTTGATATAACAAATCTGCCCCCCCCCCTCCCTGATGAGAGAATACTGTTTTAGAAACTGTATGAAGGTAAGGCTGTATGAAAGTACAGTATCTTGGCGACTTTTCGATATAAAGGTCAAAAATAAATTAATAATATCGAACGAAAGAGCTCGGCGAGAAATTCACACAGGCAAGGCTGCTCTTAAAAAACTGCAGCAGCCAAATTTATGGCAAATATGATATGTATGGTATGATACTACTTAATTAAGATTTTTTTCCATTTTTTTCCCACGGTAGGTAAGCCTTACGTAATGCCAAGTCGGTAAATGGACACTTCCAATAACTACAAGTTGAACTTAAGAGAGGTTTGCTCTCAAATAATGTTCATGCCATGGGTCCGTTCCACCCCGCTTAGTCAATCCCTTACCGTTGGAAAATCTTGCCTTTCATTGTGCAAACTCATTTTAATACTTATATTACACAGTTCGAAACAAAAGTCAACTCTCGCGGTAGCCTCGGGCTACATCTTAGTAAGTCGTGATAAAATGTCACGTCCGGTCGATTGAGATACATCGTATCAACAATACAATACTAGAACCTTATCTCAAAACACGGGTAAGAATATCCCACAGAAAATGCCAGGTCGATGTAAAATTTGAAGACCTTCACTTCTGATCCCATACTTTATTGTAATTACTCCCATAAGTTCTGAGATGTTTGCTACAGCGGTTTTGCAAAAAAAATGCTTCAGCGGTTAAATATTTCAAAGTTCTCCAGACTTACGTCAAAATAGGCCTACATTAAAATGTTTGTTAAAACAGGGAATCCATGGACTTCTTACGAGCATAACCGCATTGCTAGCGTACTTCTGCTAAAATAGGGAGACGGGGTGAGCTTTAACTTTTATGAATACCTGTATCTCTAAAATATAGTTAGAGATATCAAAATGTGCCCAGCGAGTAAATTATAGTAAATTTTAGAAAGAAACTACAACTTTGATCCCATACTTTTTTCCTATATTCCAAACAGTTTTCAAGGTATTTAAGAAAAAAAAAAGATTTTTCCCGAGGAGTTTTTCTTCATACAGATTCGACTTGTTCTGCTTTCCGGGATGGGATGGTAGAGGATGGCCGCCTGCACATGCGAACATGGACGTATTGGGCGCTCTTTTCGTTACGGACGATAACATATCAACGGCAACCGTTGATATGTTATTGTTGATATGTCGTTATTGTAGCTCTGCCAAATATTTAAATGTTTTGGTACCTCGGAATTGGGTACAAATCAATAATTACTTCATTTTCCATTTTTAATACTGCACAGTTTTACTAGGTGTTGAAAGTAAGAAGGCCTGAGTAGGTGAGGCCATTAGCTTTGTTTCTCTACGAGACTTTACACGATTAGTTAAATAATTAATTCAACAAGGCGCTAAAAAAGTGTTTCTTTCAGGATAACCAGGACACAAACTTTAATTAACTGATGAGGGGTGGTCTGCTTCTAAAACACTGCATCATGTTCACAAGTCTTGCACCTTTTAAACGAAGAGCACTAAAGGACCAAAGGATAAAGGTACGTTTTATGTGAGTTGCGAGTACACAGCGCTGAAACGGGGGAAAAAATCCAAAAGCGCCCTGAACTTCACCACCCTTAGACTAAATAAAATGTTTTGAGCCTCAGTTTGCTATTGCTCCGCTGTTTCCAAGCCTGTTGCGGCTTACCGGTGGCAGAACCCGACCAGCACCGGGAGACGATACGTTAGACTTGGTGGTATACTTATAACCGGGTAGCTGTCATAAGCGCCAAAAACCATAAGCGCCAACGCCACAAGCGCCAGTCCGTAACCGCCAAACAAGAAAAGTCGCAAACGCCAAAGTTCGTATAGGTTAGGTCAAGTTAGGTTAAGTTAGGTTCGGCTAAGTTAGGTTAGGTTAAGTTAGGTTAGGTCAGATAAGGTTAGTATTGCGGTTAAGACCTTTGGCGTTTGCGACTTTTCTCGTTTGGCGATTACGGATTGGCGCTTGCGGCGTTGGCGCTGTGGTTTTTGGCGCTTATGACAGCTACCCGGTTATAAGTATACCTTGCTAGGATACCACTTCTCTTGGAGAGTAAAGGTGAGATAGAGATAAAAGGAAAGGCGAGATACAAGGGATAGGAAGTACAACTTTAAGATTCATTTATATTTAGGGTCTTTGAAAATTTGGAAGGTTTGACCTGAAGGCTTGTCTGCATGAACCTACTTAATTGTCATCTTTCCTGGAGAGCAGCCTGTCGGTATTCCATGGAAGACTCCAGTTCCAGTGCACACATTCTGGTCAAACACAAACACTAAACACACACGACACACTGACACAGTGCGACCGGCGCGTTGGTTGCGTGGCGTGGCGGCTCAGAGCACGCTCTCGCCCGCGTGGCGACTCGACTTGGCGCGGCGTCGTCGGCGTCGGCGCGCGCTTTGAGGAAGCGAACCCAGAGCCGAGCGGGCGGGCGCCTCCGGTAAGCGAGGCCTCGACCCCACTCGCCTCCCGCCTCGGCTCCCACCAAAACATCAAAGCAAACTAGCCAAGCCAAAGGAGACTTCGGCCATTTCCGCGAGCTGTCGGCAAAGTCCGACGATGAATCGGCCAACCAAGGCCGCGGTTAGAATACGTGGGTGGAGGTAACACACTTGCATTGTTGGACGATGCAAGTCTCGAGAGGTGAATGGCAGCTTGTTTACTATGGCAGACCCATTTCCATGACGCTTTTGTGGTGCAAATAGAGCGCCGGGATATATACACCAACTCGGTTATTTGGAGCGATAGACGTCTAATATGAAAGAGGGTCGTCCAAAGGGGCTTCCAAGTCTTTTGGAGCTACACTTAACCTATTTTTTTATTTTAAAAAAAAAACATACAAAAAGAAAAATAGTTAGCAGTGGCAGCTATTGCTTTAATTGATATAGCAGGTAAAAATAATTTCATCAGCAATAATTGTTAACTTTTTAGCAGTCATTGCCAACGTTAGATGTAGCTGCTAAAATGTTAGCAATGCGTGCTAAACAGACGAAATTGATCAATTTGTAGCCCTTGGCCCTTGCCAACTTATTAGTAACTACAGCTAACGTTAGCAACGGCTGCTAAAAAGTTAGCTGCGATAGGTAAAATTAATATCACCTGCTATATCAATTAAAGAGTTAGCTGCCACAGCTATTTTTTCCCGTGCACGTGAAATGTGAATAGTCGAGCGGGGCAGTGGCGCACCGAGATCCGAGACAATTTTTTTGGTTGCAAAATCGGGATGAATTTCAGGGCGGGTTTGTCCGGGACGTAAAATATCTGTAATAACTGAAGGTAAATTGGAATAAATATAAGAGATAAAATGTTATAATGTTTGCTGGTAGAACTATCGAATCGGCAAGGGATTGCGAAAAAAAGATTTCACCCGATAATTCTAGCACTAAGGACTCAGAACTGCAAGAACATCGTTACCATTAAAAATGTATCCAAGGTGTTTTGTAAACGACGAATAGCAAACAGGTATAATTAATTCTTCAAATGTGCTAATTGAGTGGCTGTAGAAGTGCTTTATTAATTAGGAATATCGATGAGGCCCCTGAGTAAAGTCCCGAGTAAAAGTCCCCGACCCCTGGTCCTGTGCACAGTGCATACCACTGTGATTTCGGGAGCAAGAGACTCTAGCAACCGTGCAGTTTTATCCCTGGACATTTGAAAATTAAACTTAAGGCTATAACATCTCTCTAAATCTAGTCGGAAGGGACGATTCTTGTTGAGCACACAGTCCAGCTGACTTTCTCAACACCTTTGCGTAAAATTACGGATCTTCAGTACGGTAAATTCGAGAGTTTAGGTTTTCCATATCTTATGTTCCACTTTCCGTCGCGGTGCCAAGCGGAGCGACGCATAAGGTACTGTCCGGTTCTGGTCGCGCTGGAAGGCTCCACCTTATGGAGAAATACATTGGCCACCGCCTTTTTGCACGACCAGAACTGGACAATACCTTTTCGACTGATAGTACGTGACTTAACCTAACCCAGTCTGCGCGGTTGTTTCACAATAAGAAGATTATTCCTTTTTTTTTAGATAGACGCATACCTGTTTGCGGTATGAAGGTAAAATAGGTAAAGAGCGTAATTTGGTTATTTTTAAAGATGAATCAATAAATGGCCATATTCCTTGAGAGCTTTCGACAAGGCCTTTTCATTGATATGGTTGTTCAAGACTTTATCTTTGAAAATAACCTCATTACACCCTTGTCCTGTTTTACCTTCGTACCCAAAACAGGTACCCAAAGCAGGAATTATTTTTTACTATGATGTCACAATCCTCAAAAGGGATAAAAGATGAAACCAGGGTGGAACACAAGAGAAAATGCCGCCTTTCAAGTCTGCAGTGGAGGTCAAGACATTCCCGAAGGGTCTCGAGTTGAGCAGCCACTGAGCAGTCGCGGGTCTTGAACGTAACCATTTCATTTCGGCGATGTAAGAGTCTGTTAAATTAACAAGCAAGGCGTAATGATGTGATTATACGGCGTAGGTATTCGGTGAACAATAGAGACAGTGGCCGGGGTCCCACGCTTTTGATGTGGGAGAAGAAGCCAATGAGAAAATGGGCGCTTTCAATGAACGAGTGCGTCGGTTGATTCAGTGAGAGTATGCGCGCATTAGAGAGTCATATTAGAGAGCCACAAATCGGAATCAGCCACTTTCATTTGAGTCATCAAGTTACATCATCTTTATATGGAAAAACAACAATCGTCAATCCTGTATTTGGTAACAAGACAACTTTTGGTTATGTGATAATAATGAAGATGACTGCATAATGTGCATGAATAATTAAGAGCTGAGGATAAAACTAGGAATTTAAGGTTCTGATCCTTTTTCTCTACATTTGTTGTGAGAAAGAGGACAAAAACTTTCTATACTTAAAAAAACACTTTATTTTGCGCATGTTCTAAGAAAGACAATAAACGAGACACTACTTCCTCCTGTTTCATTCCAAAAGGCTGTTTTCGAACAAATTAAAAGACCTAGTCCACAATGAAAATCGCCGAAATAAACATGGATTTTTAGTAAGTATGACACACTCTAAACCAAAAATTTTATCAGTTACAAAATACGATTCGTGAAAAATTTTAACCTGAAGTGTTTGGCGAGTTCTTACACATAAAAATTTTTCAAGCGTTATCCCTGAGCACAAATTGATTCACGAGTTCAAACCTGGAACGACAGGGGCCCATATTTCTACGAGATGGATAAGACATAGGGGTGAAAAAAAATGCAATATACTGTGAGCAAGTAAAAAGATAAAAAAATGAAAACACAACGTTATTTTGCGCCAAAAAAATCTAAAAAAAAAGAAAAGAAGATGGCTCTCCACTAAAGACGAGTCCTTATGAGCCGGGCCCGAGTCAAAGCAGTGCGAAGAAAAATCGGCGCCGAAACACGTTAAAAGTGAAGAAACGCTTCAGCTAACCTTTCGTAACAATTTCCGCGGCTCGCCGCGTGAATCCGCGGTACAGGCGAAGTCAAATGCGAACGTGAAAGGGAAGGCAGCCGAGGAATATCGTGGGGTTAGATGAGATACTCTATGCCCTCCCTGCGCAACTTAATTTTCACTTTCAAAGGTCGTATTTTCTGCCTTTGTGTTCTACCCTGGTTTAATATTTCACTGCCTCATGGAGTTCGACGCCACCCCAGTGCCATGGGGTAGGTTAAGCTTGGTTATAGAAGCAGCTACTTTAGGTTAATCTAGGTTAGGTTGATCTCGTTAGGAAAAGATAATCGGAAAAAAGGCTGTTAAAACAACGTCCTCACTTTGGTACGTATATAAAATTCGTTTCGCAAACAGTACAACTTATGTTGTCAGAACAATCCACCTCGTCCGTAACATGGACAAGTGTTAGTTGAGACAACTTTTCAAGACAAATTGTTGAATCAGCAACTGCGTTTGTTGACTCAACGGTAGCGAATGTCCGGGGGTTTCGACTGATCTCGTTCCCATCGCAAATTATCGGGTTTAAGATTAGGACTACCTTCTCTTATGTTTTTAGAAAAATACCGGGTTTGTTGACTATACAACATTGCTCTAGACTTCATTTTAATCGTAAAGCCTATAAATTTAACGATTCCACTTTCTCCGTGTGACCTAACCTAACTTGTCAGGTAATTGCTTGAGGTTAAGTTAGGGTGGTTAGGTTAACCTTGGCGAGGTTAAATTTGATTTAGTCAGCATTGTTAAGATTAACCTGTGCCTGTCTTGATTCTGCTTCACTTGCTTTAAAAGGAAAATCAGGTTTTAAAATGCAACCTTTAAAATTGAGAGTGTAGCCGAAGCGAGTACTCGGCGGCGGCGCGGCGTGGCGGCGTGGCGCCTGCCTCCACGCTGCAGGATGAATTGCAATACGTCCCGTCCATCCAGTCGACCTGACCTCAGCGATTCACATTCAAAACCAGTTTGTGATGGTGTCATCTTCAACTTGCCGCTTGCTATGGGAATCGTCTGGGAGGGGAGGTAAATCACAGCTTTTCATTTGCTCTTTGGAGAGGAGAAAAGGCGATTCAATGGAATCGTGGCCAATCAAATTCGTTGCGACCTTTTTTTTTTGGCGAATACACAACTAGCCCCTGTTTCAGGCAGTCTGAAACATGGTTTGGGTATATGAAGGTGAAACAGGGGGAGAGCATAATTTGGTTTTGAGAGATAAACCCATCAACACTGTATTTTTTTTGGTAGCATTTTCAACCTTTTAGTTAAAATTTGGTGCTACCCTCCGTCGTCAAGCCGAGCGGAGCGATAGCGAAGCGAGGCACAAGGCACCTAACCTAGCCTAACTTAACCTAGGGTTACCAACTAAAGGGTCGCCAAGCCTGATGCCGCTTACTTCTCGGCGCCCGCTCAGGGGCGCCGAGAAGTAAGCGGCATCAGGCTTGGCGACAGCCGAGCGGAGCGAGGCACAAGGCACTATACCAAAACTTGGTA
>Ga0058701_10003189_pt1 | contig 12872 bp, 4 predicted proteins | sample AgamicOrMae_FD_97039 | JGI IMG/M metagenome (GOLD analysis project Ga0058701, IMG submission 97039) | Agave microbial communities from Guanajuato, Mexico - Or.Ma.e | ecosystem: Host-associated > Plants > Phyllosphere > Phylloplane/Leaf | place: Guanajuato, Mexico | collected 2012-06-04
ACAGATTTTTAAGATTTCAACCCCCATTTTTAACAGTGGCATAAGGGCATATCTGCTAAGGGTAGGCCATGAATGACTGCATATTCTTACTCAGCATAAATGACCTTTACGAAAATGAGCCTCACGCTGCATAAATCAGCCAACAAACAGATTTTCAAATTTCAACCCCTATTTTTAACAGCACTGTAAGGACTTATCTGCAACGGGTAGGCCATATCACATTGCATATTCGTACTCGCCATCCCCCACTTGAGCGAAAACGACCCTTGGATCGCTCAAATCGGTCAAACCGTTCGACCTTTGTCCGGGTGACTGATGCCCATGATGCCTTCATTTAAGGAGGCCTTCTACCACAGTAACCAATCATCGGTTAGGCCGCGGGTTAGGATAGACGATAGGTAGGTAAATCTCCGATGTTAAGCAACACTAAGCATGGTTGGACGATGGAAAGGTGGATCCGTATGGAAAAGGGTCCATAAGTAGTGTTCTAAATATTTTTTTTGCAAAATTCTTGTGAAATCCAATAGTAATTTCATAAAACTTGTGAAAATAGGTATGATAACATTTATATGTAAATTCAAATCGATTTTTATAACAGCATTATTTGGAAAAAAAATAGTCCCATATATGGTGCCATACAAAACCTCCCCATATATGGGTTGCCCATACATGCCGAAAATCCATATATGACTGGCATATATGCATATCATGTATGGCCCCATACATGACTTTTTTTACAAGGGATGACAAACTGGCGACAAGAGGTCGCCTCACGTGGTTCTAGTCGTTTCACAGAGTTGCCAACTTGGAAAGTTATAGCATCTTCTACCTGCGAAGGGCAAACGGAGGCAAGTTCAAGTGCGGGTAATTTGACCAGATGACTTCGCTTTCTCCGGTCCGGGTCTCCAGGTCCGCATTTTCGGATCCGCACTGATGAGAGGCTGTGTTTCCCTTCAATGAATGCCGGCTTCGGGATTAGGAGCTTATTCACCCGAAGCCGTGCCTCTCCTCGTAAAAGATTAGCCTATTCATTGCGTAATGACAACCATCGTGACCAAAAACTTTTCCTTTGAGGTGTCATCACGTGTCAGATGGTGTAGAAAGTCTTCGCCTCAAAGTTCGGTTAACTTAAGCTAAACTAGACAGACCCAGACTAACCTTGTGTAGCTTTAACGCTAGGTTATGACAAAGTGTTGAGTTTTCTTCCGAGAAAAACCTAGTTTTACGGCACAGAGGAGGGGGGGAGGGGGTTGTGTCCAAAACCTGCATAGCAAAAACAAAACCCCCATTTCAGGGAGTTTTACACCTGTCTTGGGTGTGTGAAACTAAAACGGGGATAGCACGTATTTTGGTTATTTTTCAAAATAGACCAGTGTTCAGCCACATCATTTAAAAGGTCTCGACGAGAGCTTTTCATTGATGTGGCTAAGCATACATCTATCTTGAAAACTAACCAAAATACGTACTACCCCCGTTTTAGTATCACGCCCAAAACAGGTATAGAACTCCCTGAAACGGGTGTTATGTTTTTACCGTGAGGGGACGTAGTATATGGACGGCCCCTCAGTTCGGTGGCTCCATGCAGGACTGTCGCTATCAAAAAATGAAAAATCTGATCGTAATGGCCTTTCTCATAATCAGGGATAATGACTCAAGACAGAGGTACAATTTCGAGAGTGCCAGTTCGGCATGGAGCCACCGAGTTGGTTTTATGTATCACCTGGGCGCGTACGGTAAAGTTCATCGTCACACGAGACCTCCACGATGCGAGACCAAAACAAATAATCTCCGCACCTACGCGTCTTAAATTACCTTACAGTAGCTTTGAAGTGCGAGAATGTAGAATAAGCATTCGTATTAAAGGGTGGAAGAAATGTAACACAACTTGTTGTATTTAGTCTCGTATTCCATGCAGCTTATGTTTCTAATAATCTCTGCAGTGCGTCGTTTCCAGCAATCGCAGCAATCTCTTGGAACGGTGGGCGACGGACTACTGTACCTTTTGTCACTGAAAGAACCCCACCTTAGTATCTTTATTTATGCGGTTCTAATTACCTAAATCAACTCATAACAGCCCAAAGTATTTGGAGTGAAATCCAGTTTGAGAGAAATTAGAGAGCTTTACCCCGTTGAAATACGAAATTTTAAGGTTTGGAAAATGCTGAAATTATTAAATTTCAGGTTTCCAGAGGGGTGATATATTTTTAATCGTGACGATACTGAACTAAGAAGATCGTCTAAACTTTTTTTTTCTATTTCCGAACGGCATCGCTGGGCGGTAGCGGGTTGGAGGCCCGTGACCTGATTTAAATTTTACAATTGTTGCGACTCACCACGAGCGACTAACTGCCTTCCAACTAGTTTGTCAGTTCCAAATATTAGAATTAATTGTAAAACTTCACTTTAATCAACTCTTGCCTGTTTTGTTGGTGAGTTTTAAATTGCGTTATTCAACTTATTTGGCTTTGCGCTGCGTGGCTTCAGATTGTGCTGTGTAAGATAGTCGAATTAAGATTAGGATAAGTTAGGGATTAGAGTAGTCAGGCTTAGGAAAAGGTTTGGAACTGCTTTAGTCGTTTCATTTAGGTTAGGTTCAAGTGCACAAATATAATTTTAGGTCATGTTAGCGAAGAATTAATTGGGATAGTTTAGGTTTGGATAGAAATTGTTAAAATGATGTTAATGATATTAAACTTCAGCAAACTGGTTTAATAGTTGAAAACTATCGCAAAAATAGCGCGGGCCAGCAACAGACATGACCTCGCGCACGGTCTAATCATTTCCATGGTGTTGCCAACATAATTTTCTAACCAAAATTCCGTGGACTCGAATGAACACGATATGTGATCTAGACTTAAGGTCTACAAAAAGCAGACTCAGATTCGGCAAGTCTTTGTGACTGATATCAATACGAATCGCGGACAGCGGTCAATCGCGAAAAGTAATGACGACTCTGAGTCATTTTCCCGGCTTCTTTCTTTTGATCATGATATAATTAAGCTGATTCAGTGCGTTGCTCGCCAGCAACGCCGGCATGTATTCAACCAATCCGCCGAGAAAAAAGAGCCAGGCCTGACTCATAGTAAATCGCTTCTCATCGGGAACCATGAGAAAGCCTCCTCAACCCAAAAATGTTTATCTGGTCTATGAATTTTGACCCATGGATTTTCCACGGCCAAGAGAAAAGTGTTGTACGAACGGGAAAAATATGAGTAAGTTTGATAGAACAACACTATGTGTAATAAAGATGATTTGGTGGAGAGAAAGGAAAAAGTAAGAAAATACAAGAAAGCGGGTTTTGAAAAATCAGTAAAGAGGCGAAGAAATGCGAGATGAACAGGAAGTAGAGAGGATGTCGAAGAGACGACAGAAGAGAATGGAGAAGCTGATATGAAAGGGAAGAAAGAACGTTTAAGGGAGAAGATACAAAGACAAATAAGAGGATTATGTGGTAATGTAGCTAAAATTATACTAAACTAATGTACTTGGGATACTGCTGTTGAAGCCGAATAAATAAATAAGACAAGGTAAAAAAGACAATGTTGTCGAGACAGGAGGTGATACTGAGGAAAAGATTATTCTTCAGAGCCGAAGAGGAAGAGGGAAGAAAATGGGGAATAAAGGCCTGTATTAGTTAAAGAGACGCGACCGGTCTTGAGCGCTGTGATTGGTCGTGAGGGAAAGAGATGGAACATACGAATCGCTGTGTGCGCAAGAGAGACAGACATATTTGCTTGACGAGGAAAAATGTCGGCCGCTCCTACACCGCCCATGTATAGCGGCCATTTTTCCTCAGGCGTTCATGGATGCGTTAGCGTTTCTTTAACTATACAGGGCTTTAATGGGGAAGAGCGGTGAAAGATCCAAGAGAGTTGAGACAAGGTCGAGGAGAGAAATCACAGCAGCAAACAATGCAAGAGAAAAAAGGAGGAATTCATATCCATGGAATATTTCTATTGCTACCTCCGTGCGTATTCAAGGAGAGGCTATTCCCATGAGATCCATTCGGCCCGCAGGGTGCAGCCGAGGGATCCGTAACCCCAGGGTTCCATTTAGAAAATACATCTATTTATAACCTCACAATTCCATCATCCGTTCCAAGCCTCAATATATTTTTAAGTAACTCATATCTGTAAGAGACGTTCATTTTCTTGCGCCCTCGCCAGGAGAATTGAGATAACAAAACAACACAGGTTCCTGATGAAGTTACATATATCGGGAGTTTCGCAATGCAAATATTTGGCCAGCGGGTAGCAACGTTTTTCCATCAAGAGCAAAGTTGTTCATAAACTCACATTATGCTGAACTCAGAGACATGGATCATTCGACCTTGACCGTACCTGGAAAGAAAACATGTTAAAACTGTCATTACACCGTTAATCACGATAGTACAGCCTCTGTCCAAAGTAGCTACCTTGCTTTCCTCCAAGAGCGTCTTATTTCTATAGCCTTTATCCAAACCACACCAGCTTGCAAGTGTGGGGTAACGAGAATTTTGCACAGGCACGAGAAAAGAGCGAATAAAAGTGAGCAGGTGCTAAGTGGGGTGGGTCAGGATTTCGGAACAATAGCAAATACTATTGCGTATCCTCAAGCCGCGGCCTCACCGCAGCAGCGGCACGGACTCAAAGAGGGTGCCGCGGGAGAATTTTCTCGGCAAATAAGAAGCCGACACAAGTACCAGAAAAGGGCCTTAATCCAGGCGTTCCCCTCAAGAAAAACCTTTGCCCTTCAACTAGCAGATGATAGTACTGATTTCAGGGGAAGGAAGGCAGGCCTTTGAGGACCCCAGCAGCCATCGAAACTACTGAACGTGTCTTGTATATCAGAGGAAGGGTACAAACGGTCCCCACGTAATTAAATTTGCAGATTCCAATAGGTTTTGGACATCTCGTTCAAGGTGAGCCTGGCGACGTAATTTCGACCAACTTTTCAGTCGTTCGGTGTTTACATTAGGTGACATGGGGTGGACCTAACATGGCACCGAAAGGCAGCGCGCGAAATTTCATTATATTCGAGTTAACTCGTTTACTTTAGGATTGGAGCAGCAACCAGGGAAGAGCGCACAATTCAGACTCGATTCAAATCTCAAATCTGATTTACTTCTTGGTTACTGAAGGCCTGCTGCTCAGGTGAATCAACGACCTGGGTCCTCCTGACAGTTATGCTTTGGAATGGTCGAAGGTATGCCTCGATAGCGCTGAAATGTTTCGCCTTTCATGCTAATCATTCCCAGTCTTGAAGTAGCTTTAAAATGATGGGAGATGCGCTTTGCCTTCGCTGATGCTTTTCGTTTTATCATCCAAAGCATTCCAATCACATGCTACATGCTGCTTGATGATGAGTTTGTTTACTAGGCTACGCTGGTCAATCATTTCATTTTTTTATGTTCAACTATTTTTTAAGCTTAGGTTCTGCCAGAAGACCTTACGTTCATCACCAAGCATTACGGTATAGCCAAACTCATAGCTGAAGCATTGCACAGTCTACGAACGGTAAGTCTTCAGGATTAACCTTGCAAAGAGCTGAAATTTTCACCGCGTATTTGTTTTAAGATCATCGACTTCCTCAAACTAAACCTTAGCATATGCTATGATTGATTGATAAACAACCTTACCCGTTAAATCATATCTTTTTTTTCTGGTTCGCCACTCTTTTTAACAAACCAGGCTTATCAAGAGACTTGAGACTCTGCACATTTCGCCTTGCCTTCCCTTTAACTTTACCATCCGCTCTTCCACCATGGATTTTTCATTTAATTAGTGTGCCGTTAGGAAGCAAAATAAACCCTGCTGTGAAGGTATTAATGCAGACCTCCAACAACTTCCGGAAGCGGAACCTTATTGAGAGAGAAACTGTGACAACTGTCACTTATGAGCAGTAGGCCTACTGGGATTTGTGATATAGCACTTTTTACAGCGATATCGTCAGGTTCGATAGACTTCGGTACGATTTGGTTGTGTGTCCCTTTTGTCGCTACGCACTTGCTCCACTCAACTGGGTGCACATTAAAAACAAAACCACGTTTAGGGGAATGGGGTGTGAAACCAAAACGGGGCTGGTATGTATTTTGGTTGTTTTCCAAGATACGCCTATGTTCAGCCATATCACTCCAAAGGTCTCGGCGAGAGCTTTCCATTGATGTGGCTAAACATAGGCCTATCTTGAAAAATAAGGGAGTAGTGCGTATTTTGGTTAGTTTTCATGATAGACCTATGTTCAGCCATATCATTCAGAAGGTCTCGGACTTTCCATTAATGTGGCTGAACATAGGTCTACGTTGAAAAATTACCAAAGTACGTACTACTCCCGTTTTAGTTTCACACCCAACAGGTATGGCATTCCCCAAACAGGGGGTTTTGTTTTTACTGTGTGACGAAAGATAAAAGACAAGTAGTGGAAAATTTACTCTCTCAAATTCACAGAGCATTTGTTCTCTAGCGCTCGTTTGCTCAGAACAGGTCTCAACGAAAACCCCAACCATCAATCAACATGATAGAGCGTTCAAGATGCTGTCACAAGCGAGGAAGTATACAGTGTATCATGCGCACAGAATTAACAATAAACACATGTAACCGACGTCTTCTCCTCTTTTTGCGAATCATGTAGTCATATGAAAAGACCATTCATATTCGTTGCCGCTGATTGAATTTTCTAGTAAACCATCATTGTTAACCAAAGTCGAGTCTCATTGAAACGAAAAGATCTCGATTCAATGTAGGAAGAGAAATATATGAAAATATCATCGTTCGAGCGAGGCCATTTTTCTGTCCTTTAAAAGTCACGTGACAGAGACTCGAATGAAGTTGAAATAGAATATTTCAGTTGAGTACTTTTATCGCTGGAAAATATTGAATTCTTGATCTGAAAGCAATGTGTTCGGCCCAATTATTTCACTTAATTATTTTTTAAGACCATTGCTGGCATTGTATAAACAGGTATTGTAGACAAGTAATATCTATTTTCCGGGCTTACCCGATGTATTAGGATAACCCTGTAAAGATATAATAACCCTGTAAGCATAAGCTATTTTGGGTAAAGAGAAATGAGGAAGCCTTGGATAACTCTATGTACCCAAAGCTCTTTTCTTGCTGGTCTTGCCAGCCGGATATTTTGATTATAAAACACATAATCAAACAAAGCCTATCGGAACGCATACTAATTAGTTTAGCGAGCGGATATTAGGAACTCGTTACCGTACCGCAGTAACCTATCAACGGATACAGGAAGCGAGCAAGCGGCACCCACATTTTGGAGCAAAAACACGAAGACGTTCAAATTTGGCCGATATTACGCACGGAGTTTCGTCCGATCAACTGCAATAATCGAATTGAATAGCACTGTTTCCAATGCAGCTCCTGAGGCGATAGAATGATGGATGAATAATTTCCTCTTGTTCCATCAATCTCAAAGTCTTAAAAAACACACCATATCTTTCCCTAGTAACTGTGTATTTTCCTAGAAAATACACAGAGCCGTCGATGTATTTGGAGTAGAAATTCGATAGCTGAGGATGGTGTACGCTGGTATGCAGAGGAGAGATATTTACATCAATGAATAATCGCTGATAGGACGAATCTACTGTACAATGCGATTTTAGTTTTATTGCTGTCTGCCGCCTCTAGTTTGAAATATCTTCTCATTACTTCAGGCTACTTTTCCGCACTCTTCTTAGTCATTTGTCAAGTTTTTCGCCGTCCGCCATTCTATTGTTCATATACTTTCAGAGGAGTTCAAAAGTTTTTGGAAAAGTGTTCGAAAATGACGAGCGAAATCCTGGACTAACGATTGCAAAAAAATGAGGAGCGCTCATACAAGAATTTAAGAATAAATTCATGATTCATCATGCGCATACATTCTAAGGGAAAAAAAGTTCATTTTTAGTCAAAATACTTAGAACCATTCCCCTGGGCAAAAATACAGTAGATTTATAAAAGTAATACAAATGAGCTGAAGATGCTCCTGAAAGACCTTTTGAACGATCTGCTTTTAAAAGACATGACTGCGCTTCTTTGCTTCTGATTGGCTCAGACACAAGGATAGGCAGCCGGCCGGACACTGCGCCGCATGGAGTTGCCTATCCCAATAAAAACTCTCCAAGAATGAGTCGAATTTGCCGCCAGATTGCGGGTTTCTCTTGAGATAAGAAGTAATGCAAGGCCCAGAAGTCGACGTAGGGAACATTGCCCAAACGACACAAGCACGCCAAAGTTTTGAGTGATGGACATACAATGAGCAGTCGTCTCAAGACTTTTTGGATTTGGATCGTGACTGCCTCAGGCTGATGTTAAGAAAAACAAGATGGAACTTGTTTAGCACGAACACAGCATATTAGAAACACCACCGCACTTTCCCAGAACTGAATTCAACTGTTTTATCTACCTTTGACCTACTGAAGTGTCATCTTTCCGTATAAGTGTCTGCGTTATTTCTTATTCACAGGCGGTGAAAGCAGGAAGAAATTTCAGGTTCCACTTTTAACTCGTATCCTGCCTCGTTGCATACAAGAGCTGGGCGAGAACCACGGAGAACAACCACGGAGAACCACGGAGAACAACCTTGCCTGTTCAAAACCACGCGGAGTGACAGCAAAGCGGAGCACAGGGTACCTAAACTGCACGGTTATGATGTTCATTCTTAGAATTTAATGGGTATGAATAAAATCAGTATAGAACAGACTCTGCGTTGAATTGTCTTACGCCAGACATTCTCTGGTCCGAGAATCCATAACGTACCCATACAAGGATATCCAAAAATCCACGGATATCAACATGGATATTCATGATTTTTAGAGGTCAGTCTTCAATTATCCATACAAGTGTGGATATCCACATTGATATCCAAGCAGGGATATCCATGCAAGGGCATTCTGCAATGGATATCCAAACAATAAATATCCATGAATTGATATCCCTGTTATTATGGATGTCAGTCTTCAATTATCATTGCTTTTATGGATATCCACTCGGATATCTATTGATTTCTATGGATATTCATGCTTTGACTTGGTATGGATTCTCGATCCTGGGTTAATGTCCGGAACTGGATATAATCAGTTTTTCTTTCATCGACACTGAATAATAATATATAATATATCCAGGAAGGTCGCTCTAGAAATATAAAATGTCATGGCGGTGCAAACAAAACACCATAGTTCCAAGTCTATAACGACTGAAGACCGTCGCTGTTACCAAATATTGTTCATGTCAGCGTATGAAAACAGTGACGTGCAGCACTCTACGTGCTAAACACGATGCGCCTGTTCGTATGTTACCCTCCCAATTCGCGCGAAACGTTGCTCGTTGAGAGGGGCGGTAATTCTTCGCCCAACCGCCTATCAACTTCACTTTACCGTAATTAGTAAAGTGCTCCGACATAAATAATCGAGATGTTGTGGCACAGCGCCAGGTAATCAGTGCGAACTCCTGGCTGAAAAACCTCTTTCTTTCTTACCTTTCGCGAAGTTTCAGTTTTATCACAGAAGATGTTAAAAAATAGGCAGTGTCTATTCACCCGACTGTCTCATTTAAAATTTATTAGGTTGGTCACGTGCGTTCAAGTCTCCTTATATCAATGCATGTCGGGTCATTTGCAAAACCCTAAAAAATAATAATTTTGCGAAATGCTTCAGGCGCGGCGATACAAATTAAATCAAGAGTTCTAGGCTCTAATTCTGATCAATCAGATTATAAGGAATAGAAAGATTAGTGGCACTTCCCTGATGTTTGAGAGAGCTCGGAAATATTCTACATGTTCGAGTCGACGTCTTTTCTACAAGAAAATCATCATAAGGTTATGAGAGCTGCATTGTCATTGATGTAGAAATATGTCAACTTACAGATCAGTGAGTATGCAGCTAATTTACATGACAGTAATCACGAAACAATGGACATTTCCTGTGTTTGTATCAAACTGACGGCTGAATATCTCACATAAGTGGATAAGTAACTCACCTCACAGCACTAGGTGTTTTTACGTTTCTGTTGAACCTTTTCGAGACGACCCACTGAACTGAATCACGTATAAATTTATAACGGGGATATTAAAGCGATAGGTGAAAGTAAGTGAGCATATTTAACTGAAAAAATGCTCGAAAATAGGAATGGAAAATAACACACATCAAAGATCTTCCCCGCTATGGGTTTCAATACTACTACAAGACGACTCCCATTGACCTGCTAATGTTGCGGATTTCTACGTCGAGGCAATGTTTGCGAATTATTTGTGAAAGCTTCATCGTTACGGCGCGTATTACGTCCTGAATGTCGAAATAAATCTTTTATTTTCCAAAGATATTTTGGGGCAATAAAAACGACACATAGGATCTCATCACTCTAAAAAAGCATGAGGCTGTGAATCTTTATTGCTGTGAGCAAAAAATGAGTCCTCTCCTATATGTTGTGACAAAAAGATGATACATCAGGCGGCAGCGCAGTTAGGGTTGTTAAGAGATCCACAGTTAAGTGCGCCATTTGTCACGGCAAGAAACACTATGAATAATGTTAGCTATTAAGACGAAAAAATGTGTGCCCGCTAAATAAAAATCGTATCAAAAACATAGCGATCCCACCTACAAATATTATAGCGGTATATCTTCTCGTCTTGCATGTGTTGTACAATACGTTCCATACAAAATTCTAGGTTTCAAATCGAAGTTTTAGAAAGATTAGGGCTGCGCAATTGGATTTTTAAGAAGAGGTATCTTAAAAGGTGACGGCAATTTTGACATTAACCAACAGCTTCCTTCACCGTAAAAATTCGATGATTTGCTGTATTTTTAGCGGCCTTTTTCGGTTTGGGAAGATTTCAGGAGAATAGTTGAATGCAAAGAATGCGTCAGACAAAATTTTAAACACACAAGACGGTCTGTATCGAAAATTTATTTATCCTAATATAATTAAGGCTTTTTTTCGCAAAAACAAATCCTTGATTGTTGAGGTGGGACCATTATTCTTAAGAGCAGGATAGAAACTCTTCCATATTATCGTATGGTGTTTAGGCTCAAAATTTTCAATCAGCTCATTTCCATATTCATCCTATTCGCATAAAATTAGTTGCTTTTTCACCTCATCACAGTGCGCTTAAAACACTTCCTTTTTTTTCTTTCGTGACTGTCACGACCAGCATAAAAAAAAAGACAACTTCACTGATATTTTTTTGCAAAAAAAAGCATTAAAAGCAGGACGGAAACACACGCCAATCATGTCTTCCCTCACTTCTACGTAATAATATTAGCTATTCTTCCTGTAATGTCGTTGGAAGCCAAATCAATTTAAATATTTGATTCGGAAATAAATATGGCGCTCTTGCTACACTGATCTGATTAAACGCATTGATTGAATTCGGTTCGGTAAACGATTCGATGGAAACCCGTAAACAGCCACATTGCTTTTAGAGCGGAAAGGGCCTAAGTGACATTAGGCTTGCGGCTCCTGCCAAAAAGAGGCCCAGGAATCATTAGAAATTGGTTTACTCGGATGTGATCGTCATCGGTAGTAAAGGACAATTCTGGATAGTCTATCTTTGCACAATCGCTAAGCACTAATCAGCTATGAGGATAACTGGCCACAGATGATTATGTATAGGTACCGTCATGAAGATATTTTATGGTTAGAGAGAGTGATAACTTGTTAAGTATTATCCAAATGACTGTCCATCGTATAAGATTAAGGTTAATGTGAGCTAGAGTCCCGGAAGCTGAGTTTTAAGCCGGTCTTATTTTTCAAGCGCGGGAAACGCTTTTTGCAGCACTGACCATCTGATAGTTTATTGTTTGATTAATGAAGATTCTTAGCGAAAATGCAATAAATTTAAGAGAAAAAAAATTCCCAGTTTTCGTTGATTTCAGACACTTAAAATAAAAATCTAATAGCAACGAGGAAGAACGATTTCAGCACTGTTAAAACTAGACCGGCTTAAAACTGAGCTTTTGAACTCAAGGACTGAAATCTTTCAGTCTTGTTAATCAGCAAATTATTTTTTTCAAAATAAAAAAAGCAAACAAACAAACGAAAAATGCATCGTATTTACGGGCGACGCTTCTTGCGCCCTACTAAATACTTGCGAGAGTTGCTCGTTTTACCACACTTGAGCTAATTTTAAGATGGGAAGGTTCTTAAGGGTAGTTTTCAGGTAGGATTTGTGGGTGTGACAGGAATTGGGTGCTGGTGGCGACAGCACGCGAAAATCCACTTGAACTCGAAAACCATCGCATCTTGGTTAATTGCGCAAAAGTTGACGTGAACTTTTGTTTGTTGAGACCTTTTGTTCGTAGAACTAAGAGTTGTTTTTTGTTAATTTAGGATAAATGCTTGGTGAGAGAGATCTTGTGTTTAAGAGACCACCGCTGTTCCAAACCATAAGCCTTGGTTAAGCTACCAAGACAGTAAGTACCCCATTTTATGTCGGAGGGTCTTCCGAAATATAACCTAAGAGCTCCGGCCGATCTCCGATCTTGCTCGACGTTTTTCCTCTTCGGCACACTAACAAAGACACGACCGCGACTTTGCTCCTTCTCGTTTAAGGCGAAATGTAATGAGGTCAATAAAAGACTAGTCCTCCTCCCTAACACGAACAATATTCACAATAAAAAGACAGCGTCGGAGAAATCCTCAAGAAATAATTCCATTTTTGGAAATTTTTACTAAAACCGCGGTTAGCCAAACTTTAAAAACTGGAAAGTATTTTTTTGTGCGCAATTGAGCTTACTGAAAGTAGCCATCTTTGTTAAGAAGCAACATTATTTTGTTTTTCAACTTTGACAATCAACCTTTAGAGTAAAATAATTTTGTGAGGAAAATATTGTAACAATGTCATTCGCTGCAATGTTTCTGTATTCACTGTTGGGATGAGTTGAGATATTTTTTAAATAT
>Ga0058701_10003190_pt1 | contig 12870 bp, 19 predicted proteins | sample AgamicOrMae_FD_97039 | JGI IMG/M metagenome (GOLD analysis project Ga0058701, IMG submission 97039) | Agave microbial communities from Guanajuato, Mexico - Or.Ma.e | ecosystem: Host-associated > Plants > Phyllosphere > Phylloplane/Leaf | place: Guanajuato, Mexico | collected 2012-06-04
ATGCGTATTTTTGTATCTGAATCTCACATGTTATTCATTCGATACCCCAGACAAGCGTTTGAGCCATGTCTGACAACCCTTGTTGAAAAAGACAACACACCGCCGTTGATCTCACGGTTGTAGAAGCGTCCCCAATTTATTTTTTATTTTTTTTACGATCGGTTCAATCTTGTTAATCTCGATCACCTGTTGCTCTCCGTACGAGGTTACCTCGGAACCTCGTTGGAGCGCAGTTCGGTCCGTTACCATGACAACGGGGATTGCAGGTTACCATGGTGAATGAGTCACAACATTGCGCGGCAATGCCAATATTTAACAGCAGCTTTACAATCGACGTAGTTTCTGTTTGTTTTTACCAATACGTATTAACTCGTTTTCAATCAGTGTCTGTGGTAGGAAATTGGTATTCACTAATAAACTTGAATACATGGAAACGTCTCTAATCATTGCAAGATGAAAGTATTGCAAGTGAAAAGTGAAATGTATTGCGTTTTGAAGTGGTACTAGGTTATAGTTACCCCCCACCTGATTTTATTCACATACAGTACCTCGCAGATTTTGAAGACGAGGAATCTTGCAAGTATATCGTACTTTTTTACCAGCGTTTTGTTTTTTGAAGTTGTTCAATAGTGCTGCGGTGAAAACAATTACCAATATGCAGTTGAAACACTTAAAAAGTGTTCTGCCCGTACAAGTAAGTTAGCTTGATTTTTCCTGAAATTTGTTGAGATTCCCCAATACATAGGTTAAATTTTTCACAGTGCAAAGATTGTGTAGTTTGCATGAATGTCGCTGTAAAACACAGTGTGGGAGATAACTCGGATATTTTCACAGCCTCACACTGGACTATAGTAACCGGTACACGACTTTATTGTACATTTGTAAGACGGAATTTTCCTTTCGCTTGTGTTCCAACTTCTGCCGAAAAGCCGAGTAAAGCGAGGCATAAGGCACTTCACTTACCCTATTAATGTGTTAACCTACGCAACGGTTACCACCTACGGGAACCTAAGCTAGGTTGTCGTCTACTACACGTCGTTAACTCTCGCATAATTTTACGTAAGATGAACTATTTATAGGATTGAACATACTAAGTAAGAAATGCAGCCTTTTTGAAACTTCCGAGTTTAAACCCTCCATATTTTGGTAGCACTTTACTCTTTCCCACTCTACAAGAAAGTACCGGTACCGGTAGGCCTATCATAGCCCAGCCGGACACCCCAGCACCCCCTTGGCATGATGCAAGTACCCGTGATGACTGTAAGTCGTTTTGTTGTCCAGGAAAATGAAGCCCGAATCACGGCAGTTGCTTGGGCGCCAAATAATTTGAAGTTAGCCGTGTGCACGTCGGATCGTGTTGTTCTCTTGTTCGATGAAACGGGAACGAAAAGAGACAAATTCCCTACAAAACCGGCGGAGTCCAAAGTAAGTTCGTGTTTGAGCATCTGCAGTAACGTACGAGGGTCTATGTGAAATTCGCGTGTCGTGCCAACTGTTAAAGATGTTTGTTGAAATTTAGGGTGTTAGGAAAGTCCTGCTTCGAGTGAAAACCGCCCATGCTGACAGGGATCAGAAGCAATGGACGATTTTAACAGAAAATGCTGGTTTTGAGAACACCCTGTATAGATCGAAGCATATATTATCGGGTGGAGTTAGATTCGCACCAAACAAATCTCTTTAAGAGTCTACCCAGTCTTACATTAAGATTTGTTTTCGCATGAACAGTTCGGCAAGAAGAGTTACGCAGTAAGGGGTCTTGCATTTTCCCCTGACTCCACAAAAATAGCAGTTGGTCAGACTGACAACATCGTGTTCGTGTACAAGGTTGGCGAGGAATGGTAAGTCGATACTGAAAGCTACGTGTGCGTTTTTTACATAGCGTTCAAGAAATCGCGAGGCTTTGCAGAGTCCTAACTTTTTCTCCTGATTTGTAGGGGAGACAAAAAAGTGATATCCAACAAGTTCCCGCAACAGGCAGCTGTAACTTGTCTTATCTGGTTATCCGAGGGACCGATCGTCATCGGCACAGCGGATGGCAAAGTGCGCGCTGCCCACACAAAAACCAATAAATCTCAGACTCTTTACGGAACCAACTCATATGTAGTGGCCTTAGCCTCCAAGTAAGTCGCATTTAAGTACCGGTACGAGATATCCATGTAGGCTAGGAAGCGGGTACCGGTATCTTTTGTTCCTGCTAATGTGGACTTCAGTTCTATTTAAAAAATACCGTTGTGCCTTACCGAGAGCGGATTTGAAATAAAAATACCTATTTTAAATACTCGACACTTGTGCAGTTCGCAGGGGACAGGCTTCATCTCTGGCCATGCCGACGGCACAATAGTTCGTTATTACATTTCTCAAGACACCGCTTTGGAGCAGCAGGTATGTTCTCTCGTTCCCGCTTGAAGAATTTCCATCCACTGTTTCCGGGCATAACCTGTAATTGAAATAGAAATAAAGTTTAATCCTTTCTTCTGGGTTTCCAGGGTCGTGTGGCGCTTCATCCTGTCCCACCTTACGCCCTTGCATGGCCGGCAGGATTCATTGTTGCCGCCGGCTGCAACAAACGGGTTGTCATGTATAACAAAGACGGACAGATAAGCCAGCAGTTTGACTACAGTAAGGATGGCAATGAGAGGGACTTTACAGTTGCTTGCACGTCGCCCAGCGGCCAAGCTGTGTGTATTGGAAGTTTTGACAGGTGAATTTCTCGTATTTGACATCGTTATTCATAAACTTACCGATCGGGTGAAACTATAGTCCCATTAGTGATATTTACTCTATAACTACATATCTCCAAGCTGGTACGTGCCTGTCAGCTGTGCGAAATTCTGTTTTTAGGTTACGGGTATTTTCATGGAGTCCCAGTAAGGGTAGCTGGGAGGAGGAATCACCAAAAATCATCCCCAATCTCTACACTGTGACTGCTCTTGCGTGGAAGAGAGATGGTTCCCGAGTTGTTTGCGGCTCGCTGTGCGGAGCAGTGGAGCTCTTCGATTCAGTTTTGAGGTTAGGGGCTGACCAGCACTTTAAAGAAAAGCGCAGCTTTCCACCTCTTGTGTTCGTTATCGTTTTCGTCGCCAACTGCTAGTTGATCTAGCGTTTACTGTACCAGTATTGTACATGATTAATTCTTTATTTGCAGGCGGTTCTTGTGGAAAAATAAGTTTGAAATGACGTATGTAGGTCCAAGTCAAGTATTAGTGAAAAGTATTGATACGGGTGCGGGAGTCGTGCTGAAATCTCAATTTGGCTACGAGATCGACGATATCCGTATTATGGGACATGACAACTATCTTGTCGCCCGCACACCACAAACTCTCCTTTTGGGTGATTTGGAGAGAAACCTTTTGAGCGAGGTTGTTAGCGTCATAGATCTACTTCCTACTCTTCGATGTATTTTATAGCGGTAGTAATGTTTAATAAAGTTTGCTTTTCAGATCGTTTGGCCTGATACTGGTAGAAACGAGAGGTTCTACTTCGATAATGTAACAGTTTGTCTCATATTCAATGCAGGAGAACTCACCATAGTAGAATATGGCAACAACTCAATATTAGGCTCTGTCAGGTAAGGTTCTCACATAGACAGATAATGCCCTTATCTCCCTGACCACCAATACACACGTGTGTTGCAATTGCCTACCCTCACTCGGAACCAGCCAATCACGGTGAAGGTAGGCAATCGCAGTAAACCCTTGTATTGGCGACGATGAATCTATGAGCGTAGAGTTCGACGCAACTCAGGGAGATCGCTAGTTGTAACGTTTTGTTTGTTCAAATTTTATTAACCTATTTTTCTGTTCGATAGGACGGAGTTTATGAATCCACATATGATAAGTGTCAGATTGAATGAGCGCAAAGTGAAAGGAAAGGAGAGCAAAATGTTAGCTTTCCTTTTGGATTTGAAAACTATTTGCATCGGTAAGAGGCACCCTCAGATAACTCCGAGTTTATATTCTGCATAAATCTTAATCGTGGTCTCAATTGCAGTCGATTTAGTAACGGGAATCACAGCGTCTCAAATCACACACGAATCCAAAATAGACTGGTTAGAACTAAACGAAACAGGCCAGAAGCTTTTATTCCGTGATAAGAAGATGCGGCTGACACTCCACGACATTCCTTCTGGGTACCAGTCCTTCATACTTAGCTACTGCACTTTTGTACAGGTACGAACATTCAACACACTAAAACAAGTCTCACGTATTAACTTGAGGGGGGGCATTCGGTAGCGCCAAAAACCGCAAGCGCCGAAGTTCGTAACCGCCAAATCATAGGTAGGCCTCTCATTTTATAGGTTAGGTTAAGTTAGGTTAGGTTAAGTTGGGTTAGGTTAGGTTAGGTTAAGTTAGGTTGGGTTTGTATACCGGTTATGAACTTTGGTGTTTGCAACTTTTCTCGTTTTGCGGTTACGGATTGGCGTTGGCGGTTGTGCATTTTGGCGCTTATGACAGCTACCCAACTTGAGGATAGAGAATGTGGATGTGAATATGTTGTTTTAGTGGGTTCCGGAGAGCGATGTCGTTGTAGCACAAAGTCGATCGAACCTTTGCGTGTGGTACAACATCGACCGGCCTGACGGAGTGACGTTAATATCAATCAAAGGCGAAGTAACGGATGTCGTTCGAGCGAATGGCAAAACTGAGGTGAGCACTCGGATACTGTCAGCAACGATTGCATCGGTATACGAAAACTCCTTTTCTTTCGATAGGTTATGATCCAAGACGGTCACATGCAGTTGAGCTACGAGCTCGATGAAGGTCTGGTTGAATTCTGCACCGCCTTGCACGACAACGATTTTGGTAGAGCCGTCCAGTACCTGGAAAGACTATCAGATCCGACGCTCGCGGAGGGAATGTGGCAGAACTTGGCTACGTTGGCCTTGACGCAAAACAAACTGCACGTTGCGGAACGTTGCTTCGCCGCTTTAGGCGATGTTTCTCGCTCCCATTTTCTGCGAGAGACGATACGAATTGCCGAAAAGTACCAACAGGAAACTGGTGAGTTGACATGCAAAGCAACCATTTTTACAATCAAGTATTGCAATGTGAATTGGAGATGTTGAATCTTCCACTTTTGTGTTCCTCTTTTCGTCGCAAGTCCAAAGACAGTGTAAACTCGTCCTTGATTAAGATCTAAAGCCGGCTGACTGTACATTGTCCTCTATTTAGGTCAAGATTGGACTTCGTGTCCTGATCTGTGGGCCAGGTTGGCGATTCTCGACAACAAACTGAAAATGGCCGAATCAATCTACATTGAGCGCAATCAACCCGATAAAGCCATTACGATGTATCAGCAACTGCATAAATGGGACCAAGGTGAGAGACCAGATCAGGTCAAAAGTAGGAAAATGTACAATGAGGAAACTATTTTTTGTACCGTAGAAAGAACCATACGTGGATGTTGTCCCACAGCCCCTTCCGAATCGTGGGTAGGCAACCGAGACACACGCGTGTGTCGCGGTTGCCTACCTTCACTTCTGATCCACCTGGTACTCCGTCGCTGTCCTCTCCCTTAGATTTACCAGATTGTGTGACTTCATCAAATTCCAACCCACTTAATGGATATTCAACGCAATGCGCGGCTTGGTGAAAAGCGGATGTGGGTCACTTTGAAGGCACTTAAAATTACAAAAAGATAAAACTCTGCAACGTGTTCTGTGTTTTCTCGGTTTAGCGTACTCCTTGGCCGAAATGAAAGGGGAGAACGGCGTTGAGGAGCTGGCCCGAGAACGGTTCCATTGGCTCATTGATTCTGGTCAGTTTGAACAAGCTGGACAGGTGAAAGAACAACAAGGTGAATATCTCGAAGCTCTTAATCTCTACCTCAAAGCCGGATTGCCAGCACGTGCATCAAGGTAAGTTTGATCTCAAGCCCAGTCTGAACACTTTACCGAAAAAATGTGCCGGTAACCAACCATTCGAGTAAGTTGCAATCTCACTGCGCACCGCACTTATTCATTTGATTATCTGATTTGAAGGTTGCTGATTAACCACGCAGACCTTCTTGCTGACTCTGATCTGGTATCCAGAGTTAGTTCAGCGCTTCTACGCGCCGAATTATACGAGCAAGCTGGATTACTCTTTGAAAAAATTGACCAACCCGAAAAGGCCTTGGATTGCTACCGGAAAGGACATGCTTACGCGAGGGCAGTCGATCTCTCCCGAACGATTTCGCCAGGAGGTTAGACTTCAAAAGCCTTGCGTAGTTCTGCAACCTTTTCATATATTCTAAAATGAATTTTTTTGGTCCTGCAGAGGTTGTACTTTTGGAGGAAATGTGGGGAGACCACCTCGTTGCCAATCAGCAGCTGGACGCAGCTATCAACCATTTCATCGAAGCGGGATGCAAAGGAAAAGCGTTGGAGGCGGCAGTTGGGGCGAAACAGTGGAAAAAGGCGGAACAGATTTTAGAGGTTAGGTTACAGTTCTAAACCCTCAGAAAAAAAGAAAAAAAAAACTCCATACGATCTATTTTTTTCAGTCAGTCAATCTTTTTTGTTCTTCGACAGATAGTTGTCCAGACTGGTTGGAAGTTCATCGTTCAAAACAAAACGATATTGATTTGCTTTTGTTTCCGTTTTGTTAGGTAATTAAGGAAAATAATATGGTGGAGAAATATGCTCCAATGCTGGCTCAACATTTCATCTCAGCAAAAGATTACAGCACAGCGGAGAAATTATTCATTCGAGCCGGCTTCTACGAAGAGGCTGTTGAGATGTACAACAAAGCAGGTAAGAGCTCTGTTTTCATAGCGGTACATTAAATTACGATTTGTCAGTAGCACAAGTTTCATTTACGCCTTTTTTGGGACAGGTTTGTGGGAGAAAGCCCACTCTTTAGCAAGTTCCCACCTGGATGCCAGCGAGGTAAACAATATGTACGTTTCGCAAGCAAGCTCCCTGCAAGCGCAAGGTAAGCTGAGAGAAGCAGAAAAGTTATATCTCTCAGTTGGCCAATCCGACGCCGCGATAGCCATGTACAAACAACATCGACAATACGACCACGTAAGTACAGCAACTTACTCCGGATTTGTTCTCGGATATTGTCGATTAACACTGCTTCGTTTTCGCTTAGATGATGCGACTTGTAAGTCAATACCACCCGGATCTAGTCCAGACCACTCATCTCCACTTGGCTCGAGAACTCGAAGCTGAAAACAGTTACAGGGCGGCGGAGCAGCATTTCCTCGCGGCAGGCGACTGGAAAGCGGCGGTTTCGATGTATCGATCCATCGAAATGTGGGAAGATGCGTATCGAGTAAGTATATCAAGGCTCTTGCTTTTTGAGGGTCGTTCGTAAATCTCGTGCACTTTGCCGCCAATTTTACCTCCATGAAAAACGTGGACAACGGCCAGAGCCCCCCGGATCCTTCACATGCCTTGTGACTCTTACTTGCTCCACACGGCTTGGTGCCTAAAAGTGAATCATAAGAGAAGGAAAATTCAGCCTATTGAATGAACAGGTTATGACTTGGATGTAAAAGAGGAGATATTTTGGATTATCCTGTGTAGTACTTTACGTAAAATAAATGATATCAAAGGAGCCGTGTTTGAGCTTATTGACGGATTTCTCGCAGGTCGCTAATTCGAGTGGGGGATCAACAGCAGCGACTCAGGTGGCATTCCTATGGAGCAAACACCTTGGAGGAGATTCGGCGGTTAAACTTCTGACCAAACTTGGACAGTTAGAGGGATGTATCCAGTATGCCTGCGAAACTTATCAGGTAGGAAGAAGGCGTGGGAGGGATTGTTTTCAGTTTATTCAATAGACTGTCTTAATGGCTTTATTGTTGCGCAGTTTGAGTTCGCTTTTGAACTCGCTCGTTTGGGAATGAAGTCCCAACTTCCTGAGATTCACTGCAAGTACGCGATGGCGCTGGAAGATGACGGAAAGTTCAGGCAGGCGGAAGATGAGTTTATCAAAGCGAACAAGCCCAAGGAAGCCATCCTGATGTAAGTTCCGTAGAGCGCGCTGCCAAAAGATATCTCTATTGTCCCGTGGGGACTCTATCAAGATCTCCGCATTGCATGTTATTCTCACTCAAGGTGCTTAAAATAATTCCTCTTTCTTCATACCAAAGTGCTGCGCTCTTTTGCTCCGTTTTATTAGAAGGATTTTCTCCCATCGAGATTTGTTAAATGTTTGAAATGTATCATTTTCTATCTATAGTTTTTCACCCTGTTTCAATCTCTATATTGTAATGATGAACGGCATTTAACTGCGTAGGTTAGGTCAACTTAGGTTAGGTGAGGTGCATCTTGGGCCTCGCTTCCCATCGCAACCGCTCTGTCTGGGCGGTTGCGAAGTAAGTGAAATCCTTCATTTTGAACAAAACTATTTGCAGGTACATTCATAATCAAGACTGGGATAACGCGGCGCGAGTAGCCGAGAAATATGACTCTGAGGGTATGCAAGAAGTGTTGGTGGGACAAGCAAAGCAAGCGTTCAGCGCAGGAAATGTGAACCGGTTTGAATCCCTGCTTCTGCGAGCTCACCGCCCTGAGCTCATCATCAAACAGTACCAGGTAGAAAGCGTTAGAAGCGTTCGAGGTTATCTTTTCCGGTTACTCTTTTCCGTGACCTAATCGTATTTTATTTTTGCTGTGTTAAGGACTCTGAGATGTGGGTAGACGCATTACGTGTCGCCAAAGAATATTTACCCACACAACTGGCTCAACTCCATGCTGAATACGAAAGGCACATGAGTGTCCATTCGCGGGACACAGCGGCGCTGCTGGCGCAGGCTCGCCAGTGGGAAAACGACGGGGAATTCAAGACAGCAGTCGATTGTCTTATAACGGTACGTCACTTCTTAACTAGGTACCTACAGTAAGATAACAGGGCCCTATTGCGTTCACGTATCTCTGTGCTGCCTGATTTCGCAACGATGTGTAGGTGGTTGCCGGGAGTGGGGAAATTTTCGATCTGAATTCACTTGAAATAATTTTCAGGCAAGTCAAAGCGCTGGCGATGATGCTCAAAAGGAGCGCATTTTGACTGAAGCTGCCGAACTGGTGGGCAAATTTTTGGAAGGGGACCAAGCACGCGCCGCAGTTCGAGCTTTGGGTATGCCACAGCCTCTTGATTTTCCTCACGATCAAAATGTCAAAAACTTGTGTTCTTTTTTATGAATCGTCTGATTTGTAGCTCCTCCTCTGATGGAATGCAAGCAACATAACCTCGCGGCGCAATTATATCTCTCCGTAGAAATGGTGCGACCCGCAATAGAGGCACTAGTGCAGGCGCGAGAGTACGCAAAAGCGAAGAAGATAGCTCAGAGGTTCGATCCCAGGTGAGGACTCGCGCAACCCTTTAAGGTGTTCGTTGTTATGGATTTTACGTAACAAATTGTTTCTTTTGACGGCAGTTTGGAGGCATATATCAGAGCCGAGGAAAGGGCGGCCTTGAAAGCTCAGGGGAATGCAGATCAGTTGGTGGATGTTGACGTTGCCGGAGGTTTGGAGCTCCTGGTGAAGAGGGGAGACTGGGAAAGGTGTTTCCAGGTCGCAGCCAATCACGGGCCTGCGTTGCTTCATAAATACGTCGCTTTGAGAGTCTCACAACTTATCAAGGTAAGAATGCAGCTTCTAAATGTTCTTTGAAAGAACTGCCTGTCTGGTCTACGTGTTTGTCGACCTGGAATAATTTCGAGATCGTTTGGCATCGTCGAGAACGTAAACCACTGAAACGCCATGATCTACGTACAACCAAAAAACAGGTAGTTTATGTATGATCGAGATACAAAAGTTAGAGATGCAGAAAAGGAAAAGAAGGAAAAAGTGAACAGGAAATCTCATGTTTACAATCATCTGGAAGCGTAGCAATGTACAAAGCTTTGATTCTAATATTCGAAGGAAGAAGTAATTTATGCGGATGATATTACAGGAGGGCAACCCGGTCGACGCTTTGATGATATACGGAACTTACGAGGCGCCAGCGTTTCCGCAAAACTTCAATATTTATCGTCGTATCGCGCTCGACATATTTAGCATGAAGAACATGGATACGCCCGACGTATACAACACCTGGAAGACCTTGAGAAATATGTTTTTCAGCTTGGTAAGCGTCCAACGTTTTGGGAAGATGTTTGTAACAGTCGCAATGACTTCCTGAAGATAACCAGTTAAAGTTAGGAAAACTACAGCATCTTTAGCTAATTGTAGTCCGTCCTTCCAGACCGAGAAAATGCGGGGAAGTCCTGAAGATGGTTCTAAGGATCACAAGGAATTTAACACTCTGCTGCTTATAAGTCATTACTACAGTACCCGCGCGGCTTGCAGAGAGGTGCAAGGCTTAGACGGCCTCTTCCTCAAATTATCCGTGGCGCTCCTGCGGTACACTGACCAAATACCAGCGGACAAAGCCTTCTATGAAGCCGGCGTCGCTTTGAGGGTAAGCTCCCTCGCGGAAAAGTAATGACATTTCCCGCAAAACTTCTTTGATGTAGGCCTAAAACGACAATTTTCTTAGCTTTGAAAAAGTCTTAGTTTAGTGGGCGAAGTTTTATGAAAACCTAGTCAGTTATAATACAGCGATTTCGAAAAAAGAACCTAAAATTTACATGTGTGTCTTGCGTCTCTTTTTCTTTACGAGTTATGCTTATTCCATACATAAAATGGAAAACTGGTCCTGTTTTTCGTGCAGGCTGCTGGGCGAGCGGAAGAGGCTTTTGTTTTCTTAAATCATTACTTGGACCTCTGCGAAGCAATAGAAGACGGCAACACAGACTTACTGGATAACAGCGACCTAGTTTGCACTGACTGTCCATCCGATATTCCTTTGCCTGCCAATATGTACTTACCTGCAGCCCAACACGACGAGGTTAAGGAGTGGGTGCTCGCGGCCTCCGTGGATCAGCAACTTCAACAGGTGATGATAACCAGAAATAAAACCAAGTGTGTCCACTGTTAATTGCTTCGTCGGTGTTAAGATGGGGGGGGGGCAGAATAGTCTACCACCGCTGCAGAAACAGTTAACGGAAACGGGAAGTTAGGGTGGGACAAGATAGGTAGAAATACAGTATATTGAAGAAATACATTTTACTGTATTTTCTGTCTGATGAAGGAATTTTTTTCTAGGTCCTCCCGGTTGACAGTCGTGGACTGTATGAGTCTGCTCTGAAACCTATGGATTCCCCTGAAACGGGTGCGTTCGCTTGCGTCGTGTCCGGATACCCGGTGTTGGGCGTCGGGTCCGAAACAGCGAGCCGAGGCTCGCAACCCACCCAGTTCAGACGGCCTGGTTTCTACGCCAACAGGGAAGACTGGAATGCGCTGTTGATGGCGGTGAAAATCGGCGGTCGAGGTGCTCCATGCCTCACGGATGTCATTCAGTTCATCACTGAGTGGACAGGAGGAGTCGCGGGCAACGGCAGTTCTTCGGCAGTTCCAGCTTTTTCCTTCTCATGAAACACCGTGAGTTTGAAAGGTAGACACTTTTCACCTCTTCAGTTCTCAATTCCGTTGCCACGTTGAGCGAAGTCATGCAACCTAACCTATCACCACCAAGCCTCATGCCGTTTTCTAATGAAAGATCATGTTACGTAATGCCTCGTTCTGCTCCACTTGACTCGCCCCCGCGAAGCCTGATAACCATTATTTATTGGCGGCAGTAACTCATGAGAATTCAACGGCATCAGGCTTGCTAACTTAGATTAGGTTAACCCAACGTTAACCTAACTTAACCTAACCTTAGGTTAGGTTAAGTTAGGTTAAGTTAACCTAACCTTAGGTTAGGTTAAGGTGGAGATACAATGGTAGTAGTACCATTGTAATCCGCTAGAATGGGGCTGTGCGCGACTTGGCAACGAAAAGCGGTAAAAAGAGGTGGTTAATTCCGCCTTTCAGGTTTACAGTGCATGTTGAAGAATAGATTGGCGGATGGTGTTCTGTGAAGCAACGCCTCGGAACTGATTCCAGAGTAGGCAGAGCTTCTTGGCTGAAATGGCAAATTAATGAGATCGACACTCGTCTTAAGGGGCGAGGCAGGTCCTTAAGGACGCGTGGAAGTAAACGTGGAAGCAGACCGTCCATTATGCATCTGTACTGATTCTATTTCCTCCAGCCCCGGCGAGACCATCTCTTAGCGTAAGAGACGCATATTAAATATGAATCGGTGCGTCATGTCAGGCTGACCGAAGGCATCCGCTGCCGACTCGTGGACGATGATTGACACCTCACTGCTCCTCACGAACTCGCCACGTGTACCTTAAATAATATATTTTTCCGAATGTAATATCATATTTACTGTGAAACATACTATTACAAGGCTTACAAATATTAAATCATAGCCTTCGTTATTACGCCTAACATTCTAAAATCGAATCTTTGAGACTGACATTCTGTAAAAATTTACAGAATTTCAGTCGGAAGAGTACCACTGATTTTTTTAGTGGTGCTATATCGACGGAAAATCAGTGAATTTTCACGGAATCTGAGAGACTTTCACTGATTCAAATTTAAATTGAATCGATCCATGATAATCCTCGTGAATACGCACCTTTTCTGGATGACTTTTTCCTTGACAATAAGAGGAATGTGATATTTTGTAGCAACGACATTCACGTACCACTGCGTGAAAGTAAGCCAATGAAATTAGGTCGTGGTTAACTTTACCGATAACAAATAAGTTGGCTCCATAGACCCAAATTACCCCTCGATGATTGTGATCCAGATATGTACCATGGGTCACAAAAGTCCCCATGACCCCTGATTCCATAAGAAATACATGGAATAAGCAGGAGTCACGACGACCCACTTTTACCGCTACGGACAGTTACGAAAAAAATTTTCAATCGGGTGCCCATATAACCGATTTCATATATGTTCCCTATATAATTCATATATGTGCCTGATATATTCCTGATATA
>Ga0058701_10003191_pt1 | contig 12867 bp, 5 predicted proteins | sample AgamicOrMae_FD_97039 | JGI IMG/M metagenome (GOLD analysis project Ga0058701, IMG submission 97039) | Agave microbial communities from Guanajuato, Mexico - Or.Ma.e | ecosystem: Host-associated > Plants > Phyllosphere > Phylloplane/Leaf | place: Guanajuato, Mexico | collected 2012-06-04
GGCGTAAAGGGGGGGGGGGGGGGGGGGGGGAGAGGAGAGGATGTGGGTGAGAAAGACGGGAGATATGAATAGTGTAGAGTTCATAAGAGGAGCGTGAAGGATACCCTTTGCTGGTCGACTGAGGATGATGAAAAGATATTCAGCGCAAGAGGAAAAGAGTTGAAAATACTATACTCTCTTTGTGACGGGTAAATACGACTCTGGGTAGCTACCCTCAGTTGTTTGAGCATTGAGGATCCAAGAGATTGCTACCCTTTTCATATACCTTGGAGCTACTCACATATAAATAAATCCAAAGAGAGGTTTTCTATCGGAACCCTTGGACTGCGCGGCATAGTCAACCTGGGTTGCACGACTCAACAGGCGCGGTGAAGGGACGGGTTCGTAACCCCGGCAGGTATTGACGGGTCCAGCGGGTATTATTGATATAGGACCCGGTGGGTATTGAGATACCCGGCGGATATTCGGAGACCGGTTCTGTTTCTGATACCTACCAGTCATAGAAAATATATGAAGATCTTCGACGCTGTCCTTGCATAGGCTAAAAACAAATTGTCCTGCGACAGCGGCCCCAACTCTGCCCGTCAGCGAAGCTACTTTAACAAGCGATGCTGCTCGCCGATATCTCTGTCCCTCTCCAACACTATTATCCGATTTAGGCATCGCCGCAAACAAGTATGTCGAGTAGCCGACATCGCATGCCATGAATAGGCCATAGCAAACTTGGGACACCTGCGGACAAGACAAGGCACTCGCAATGAAAACGTTTAATGGCCGCGCATAGGACACTCTGTTGGCCGCCGAACAAAAGAGACAGCATTTCCGGATGGCAGCTCTGGGTCCCATAATATTTTTATGTCATATATTCATATTGAGGGAGGAAATGCAACCGCTACAGGAACCTTGCCCTCAGGACAACAGACTTGACTAAGACAGTTCTTCAAAGGGTCAGTCATTTTGGAAAACTCATGATATTTTCGTAAGGGCTGAATTTAATATCAGCAATATGAAATAATTAGTTGAAAGAGGGGTAGGAGTCCATGCTACGGAGGTAAGGCTTTCTGCGTGAAAAAATAGTTAAGGCAGTTTAACTATTGGGTGAAGAAAAACTTCGCAATGGATACGTAAAACACTTTTTATTTGTTGCGTGTTCCGTGTAGCTATGTTTTGCAGTTTCTACCTCCTTGCGTTTGCACGGTGTTCAATCTTCTGCTGTTTACGAAAACATGACTGTCCCTCTTAAAATTAACTTGCTTTCGGAAGTTGCTTTTCTTATGTATCTTGTATCCCTCAGAGGGCGATCAATTGTGCACTGTAATGTTGATGTTATACTGTGAATTTTAGAAGTGGAATTCCGCATCTCTTAGCAGTTTCTTCTCGCCGAGTCAAGTTGAGCGAATTCGGAGCGAGGCACGGGACTCATTACCTAAACTAACTTAAACTAGGTTAATCTAACCTTGCGATCACCAACTCTGGGTTTGCCTAACCTTACCCACGCAGTTTACGTTGTTAATCCTCGTAAAGTAGTGGAAAATTAAAACCTAAACGAGGGTAGAATACGAGAAGTAGAAAATTGCAGCTTTGGAATTTATGATGCTCGATTGCCGTCTGCACTATATATGCTCGCCCGACCTAGAAATTAGAGATTTGATGACCTTTCCCAGAAAGCCTTGCTACCCAGAAGGATATCTATGGGAAGCACGAGTTTTCGAGGAAGGGTCAATATTTCATAAGAGTGGATCATTTAACCAGAGTTGTCATGCTGGCTTACCAGGGGAGTACTTCAACTGTCCGCCCCAGATTTTCTTGAAATGTTCAGGACTGCATGGTAGCATGGGAAGATACCCAAGCCGCAAACTTGCTGTCGGCATTGATTGTTACTATCTTAAAAATAGCGTCCAATTTGGAACAATTTGTTTTTCGATGTATGTAATTTAAAACCAATAATCATTCCTTGTAGAAAACCTCAAAGTAGTACCTTTGACTGAAATTCCGAGGATTTTGCGATATTTCTAGCCGTTTTCAATATATTGGCAATATTTCATGTTTTCCTATTTTTGTTTAATTTTTAACACTATTTTTAAGGTAGAAAAATTGCATTGGGGCAGCAAGTTTTGGGCTTGTGTACCTTTCCGTACGATTATCTTAAAGTCCCTGAAAGTTTCAAGAAAATCGGAGGCGGCAAGTTAAGGTACCTCCCCTGTCAGTCAACTCGACATCCACGTTTTAACTCTTACCTGCAACCACTGAATGTCGTTTCCCCATACCAAGGCAGCAAAGGTAGCAGTTCCAGCTGCTCCTTCTAAGATCACAATGGGGCGATATTGCAGAAAATCAGTCACTAAGAATACAACAACTGCAAACGCGAGACTAGCATAAGTACCAGCAGGGTATACATCTTGGTGTACCTGCAAAACAAAAATAGGCCTCTTTTTAAAGACTTAACCACACGAGGCCTATTGTTTTTGCTGTCGATTGGGCCAGTCGTTTCCGGGGGTGCGAGCAGTCCGTAAATCGGTAACATTTCCATTCGCTCATATCTCGTAGTTGAAGGTATTAAAAAGTGGAAGAGACGAAAGTTTTACAACGAGAAAACTTAAACGCTGCGTTTATTTTTATGGTATTTATTGATTTTTCTAACGGTTTTTGAGATACTTGTGAAACAATCTTTTTTGAACATGGGTCAACCATTTTTTTGGTGGGTTTAGCAATGCTTGTCTTGTACTATCATAGACAGAAAAAACGTCCCCCCTGCAACCACCTAGACATCGGTGCTTTGCAGGGGGGGGACTTTTTTCTGTCTATGATATCACTACCAAAAGGTATTGTCGGTTTGTGGTCGCGCTGGAAGGCTCCGCCTTATGGGGAAATACATAGGCCAGCGCCTTGTTGCACGACCAGATCCGAACAATGCCTTTTGGACTGATAATACAGAAATTCGATCACCCCCCCCCCAAAAAAAAAGAAAAAGAAATGTTTCCAATTAAACCGATTTTAGTAGAAATATTGATATGCGTCAGTCCCAATTTTCATCGGTGCGTAGTTGATCTCGTGAAAGACGTACCAGGATCACACCTTTCGTCTTAAGTGTAGACTATGAGAAATTCAGCGTTTCTTTAACGTGGAAATTTATTGTGCGAATTTCTCATACCATGTGACCCTCCCTTGCAGCTGATGAAGTCATTTCCCGGTTCTCTATTCAGATAACGTGGTGGGATGAAAGATCGCTTGCCTGCTCGTTAGTGAAGTTCTTGTTAGGTCCAGTTAAATACTCGTTGATGAAGCTGTCGGACGGTCGGAGGTCTTTCAAAAATCCGAAGGCACAAAGAACATATACTGTCTGTTTCCATCTCCCGTCCATGTACGTTTCTCACCATCCAAATTTGACTCAACATCAAAACTCAGACTTGCGGTCGGGGCAATCTGCAAAGAACAGTAACATTATAACGAAGGATATGCGTCAATATAATGACTCTTTTTGTCAAACAATGTCTCTACACTGCCGCTGGACGGTAAAAAGTAGGTAGGCAACCAAACGCGCATCTGTGCAATGCGTTTGATCTCTCACCGAACTGAAAAACCTATTTTCAAAAACATAAAAATAAGTTCTTTCAAAAAACATAATATAATCATGATAATAACATTTTTTGGGTAAAAATAATATTAATCGTTGATGTTTACAAATCGGTAATACTTCTTAAACACGAAGAAACTGAAAAAAGAGTTCCAATCATTTCTGGCTAGTATTACAAGTTGTCAAATGCTAAATTAAGGACAGTACGCTCAAACTTTCTAACAATTTCCAGTTCTAGTTCTGATCGTTTAGACTGCGATGTTAGCTAGGAATGCTTTATACTAATAATGATACCTTGTACAGACGGTGAATGGTAGTTAAAACTAATACAGTATTAGGAGAACCCAAAAAGTGACCCTTTCACAGTTAGGGTTCGAAATTTCACTGTTTTGCACCCGATGAAAATAAATACGTGCTTTATCGGCTTTATGCCTGATGGATAAAATGTCGAAACGCGAACAATGGGTCTCATTTTGACAAGTTTTCAACGTAGACTTATCTTACCGAACCGAAAAGGCTTAGTGAGAGCTTTGGATGAACATGTTCATTACTGATTCTATTCAGAAAAATAACCATACTTGGTCAGTTCTAACCGCACGCCTATGTTAATACAAGACATTAACGCACGAAAACCACACTTATGCATTTTAACCGATTTTTGCCCACTGGGCAAAACGTACAAAAAAAGAAAGACAAAAAAATAACAGCTGTTATCGACCCATCAAAAATATCAACTTTTATGCGAAATTCTCCCAAAAATCCCTTTTTTAAAGTACAAAGTTAACTTTAAATTAGCGTAAATGAAAAAATTGATCAATTTAAAAACACCATTTTGCAAAATTTTGACCCAAAACGTTTAGATTATTCCCTTAAATTATTTTTTTTCAAACTTCCTCTGGGCACAAATCGGTTAAATGGGATGTGACTTGAACGCACGGAAACCAACCTCATACATTTTAAATGGGGCAGCGTCTGAATAGTCACTACATTCTTTTAAAATGTATTTAGTGCGCGGTTGAATTGGTTTTGGCTCGGATCGTTTGTATACCGGTACACCTAATGGCGACTCAAAATGTCATCGCAATTTCTTATCGAATAGGCATTTAGCTTCTCTGAAGGAAGGATACTGCATTGACGCGATAATTAGGTCGAACGATTTAATCGATATAATTGTCGTTGACCGAATCGATAGCCGACCATTGTTACCGATATCGTGAACGCCCAGTTCTGGTCGTCAAGTCTGAAGTGTCTGTCCTCCTAACACACTGTCCCCTCCTTCAAGCAAGTAGGCGGGAACCTCCCAACAGGTTTTGTAGGAGTACCGTAGTAGACCGTTCTATAGAGAACAGGAAAGCAAGGTTCGTTTGGATGAGGCCCCGTATCATCAGAATATTTTTAGCACCGATAGTGTATTATAAGTTAGTTTATGTACCCACAGTTGAGATCATGCGTGTCATTACCACTAAATAAAAGCTACACGTTAACGCACAGAGCCCGGCTAGGCAAGCCAGCAAAAAGTTGTATACACGGAAAAAAGGTTTTGTTATACCAATAAAGTCATTTGTTATAGTAGGGATGACAAAATATTTTGTTACAGCAACAAAATGTTTAGTTCTATCAACAAAACGTTTGGTTTGCTGCAGCAAATGTTTTGGTTGCAGCAACACAAAATTTATTTGTTGTCCCTGATTTTGTTGCCGTAACAACCATTTTTATCCGTGACACAAAGTGTGGACACGCAGTACAGTCGAAATCGAAATCTCAAACCCCAGTTAATAGAATGGCCCAAATGGGAATGTGGGTCTCGACTTTATTTTTTCTAACGCTTCAAGAAAATAAAAGGGAAGAGAAAAAACTATCGGATAGCGGTAGGTTACTTTGAATGGCCCTTAGATTTATTCATGGTGCTCCTCTCAATAAGATAACGAGATCCTTACGAAAAATCTTCACCTTCAAAAAAAGATAGAGATTGATTAAAAAAAAGGAAAAGAAAAAAAGAAAAGAAAAATCTCGCGGAAAAGAGGACACAGCACTACTTACCTGCATGGAACGACTCTTTTTCCTTCTTTTTTTTCTATCTTAACTCGTTAATTTTTTTCAAAATTGACTTATCAAATGATTTTTTTGCGAAAAAAAATATGCGTTACATACGATCATTATTTTCCCCAAGCGTTTTTCTTTTTCCTTCCAAGAGGCCACAGATGTGGACATTGATCAGTACTAACCTCATCTTCTCTCGGGTCCTCTCTGAAGAAATGGAAACGTAAGGATATGTTCATATTGCATTAAACGGCACAATGTGCACAGACCTCATTTCTTTTCTTTTTCGCTCCTTTTTTCGCATACGGTTAATAAAAATATTTGTCAACGTAGGCACACTCCTTAAATTTTCAAGCTGGCATTTCCCACCGGTGTGATTTATCATTTATGTATACATTATCAGCACAACATGCAACCGTGCAGGTTAGGCCTCTCTCCGCTGTCGTCCCGTCCGGAGACAGTAGGTGAGGTTACCTTGGGTGCCCTATATCACGCTCCTCACGGCTTGTCGACAACACAAGAAATACGAAAAAGCCACCTTAAAAAATCAGAGTGCACCGTCGTTGTAGCCAAGTTGAATCGTTTTTGTTTGTTTTCGTTGCTCGCCGAGCAGACATGGTAGCAATCCGCGATCCAAAGGTTACCTCGATTAGGTCTCGCGATAAGGAACTGGCCGCAATCGAACTTGTAAAGGTCTTACCGTCTGTGGGACGTGCTGAAACCATACGCGTATTATCCGTGGTTCTTTTTGAACAAAACTCACCGGTATTGGAAGACTAGCTTCAACGCAAGCTTCGTCTTACTGATTTACCAAGCAAACATCAGATATCGCCGCTGCAGCTACCCAGAGATAACGGCATCAAAGAAATGTACGGTCAGTACTTTTAATATTCTCCGTTATACGAAATCGGAACTATGATATGATGGAAAGGCGCGAGCTTTCAAATAAGAACGCAATCACAACCGAAGAAGCGTCATCTGTACAGGGTAGACTGTTTTACTTCGGCTTCCTGAGTGGTTAAGTCCTAAATCTACTGACAAAGATGAATTTCTTATCAGTTCAAAACGTGTTTACTCCCGGCGAGATTCTCGGTTTATTTCTCTTTTTTGCATGTTTGTGTATGACGTTCCTAAGTGCAAGTCTTTTCTAGACGCAAGGCTCTAGGGTTTCAATCATCAGTAATGTCTGTGCAGTAACCTATGTGAAAGGCGAATATTCAGTCTGACCTAACGCAACCTTTTAAGCCAAGCTAAACCAGTACTAGCTACGATTCACCCAACCTTGCCTCTTTGGTTGACCTAACCTAAGCCGACTTCACCTAATCTGCTCTTTACTCCAAATTTTGAAGGCTTCATTTTCTACATCTTGGTCTGCTTATTGGTTCATCATTTCATTCATGCTTACAGTATGAGGATCAACTGCGCACAATCGCGTGGGCTTGGTTAGGTTGGATGCCTTGTGCTTCGCTCGGCTGTCGCTAAGCTTGGCGCCGCTTATTTGTCGGCAACAGTGCCTGCCGACACAAGGTAGAATGAACCAGGTCGACAAGAGGTTAGGATAAGTGCCATCTGCCGCGCTCCGCTGCCCCTCAGTTTAAAGCAGAGCGTAAGAGATAACGTAATCTTTCGTAAATTTAAAGTGTACCAAGAAGTTTCAAAAGCGTCAACTCTGCGTCGGGAAACGTCCTTCTTACTTCCGCACGGCTCCGAGCGTCAAAAGTCTTATGTGAACGACCCCTACTCATACCCAGCTCCGAGGACCGTTTCTCAGTAGGAGTAAGTGCCTGGTGGGGGGGTAAAGGGGGGAGTTGAGACTGAATGTAGACATGATGTAAAGGGTGAATACCTTCCACTTGTGTAAAAAATAACGTCGGAGGCCGTGGAATGCTTCGCCTATTTGCAGATAAGCTGATGAGACTCCATGGAGTCTTATTCGCATGACCTCAAGTCTAAAACAAACCCCACGGAACGTGAGGCGATGTTCAAGGGGAATGTCAATTAAAAAGAAATATTTTTTTTAATTTGGTTTCGTTCTCTCCTTTTTTTTACTTTTTTGATGAGAAGATTCATATAATGAACACTCGAGGGCCTGGATGAGCTGTATTTTATTGGTAATAAGGCGGTTCAGTTCTAATACAGAACTTATAGGAATCTTTCATGTGTTTCACTTCAACCAAACACACTGCATTATTCGCATAATCAATTTTAATTTTTGCGATGTTTTGTGTACTTCCCTTCTCGCTAAGCCAAACGGAGCGGGGCACAAAGCATCAACAGCGAGCAAGAACCGCGCGGCGGTTCTTCCTTTTAAAGTTTGCCAACATGACTAAAGAAACTCGCGTACATTTTTCGAGAGTTCAAACGTTCTGCAGAATAATGAAGACTCATTGAAAGTTTTCAACCGTTTAGACGACGAACGTCCGAGAAGATTTTGGCGGGATTTATTGGTGGACGTCGAATGGTTTATAAAACCTCATTTCGATTGTTTACGCTACGACATATTATCTTTTATGGTCACATATACGGAAGAGTAAAATATCGATTGCCCGATACGGACCTAAATTAAGGATTAAGCATAGAATTTGGTGTTTTTGTGGTTTCAGTATGAGGCGGCAGGGTTGGTGCATTGGCGCCGTCCATTCAAATCTTGCCGCCAATCTTGACTACGCAAGACAACAACATGGTTAGAACAATGAGCAACTGTAATATCGGAGTTAGTTTGTAAGCTTCCATGCTCCTGTTAAATTTCATCGTTTTATTAGAGATTAATTTTAAAACACGTTTTCCAACCAAATATGATGGTTTTGAGAACATCTTTGTTGTTTTAATATTTGCCTTAACATTGGTCAGGGAGTGTGAGGACAGATCGTGATAACAACTCACATGCATTCTGCATGGTTTTGGTGATTATATAAATATTACGTGCCTCCTTTAATGCACTTTCCGTCAGGTTTAATGGATCTTTAGCTGGCCTTAAAGTCTTTCAGCTCTTTGTTGATGCAAAGGTTCCCTCTCCCCTTCCGTCGGCTGTCGTCTGCTATCTGTTGATGTTATGAGAGCTAGATATGTAGGTTATGAGTACATGAGTCCTCATCATGGTTGTGCTTACGAACGAAGTTAACAAGTTTTTCGACCGCTTTTTAGAAGTTCTTCTGATGGTGAGAAATATTTGATGACTAAGCTGTCTCTTCAAACTTTTTATGTGTTGCAAATAGCCCACCAGAATTAAATATTGATCGTTGGAGTGAACGTTAACCTCTACCTTTGTCAATCAAATGTAAATACGGCAAAGGATTCGTAATTTTGCAAAAATGCACGTTATCGTCAAAACCTCCCAACTTATCATGTCACAGTAAGCAAATTGTTATTTCTCTCTCGTGTAAGTACATATTATTGCAGTCAAGCTGATATTGTCTGGGAGAAAAGTCTTCATTTCAGCAGGACATTCTCCTGTGGTATCTTTAGTTTTTGAGAACAATACCTTAGCAGTGAGAAATATGTTTTTTTAAGTGGAGCTATGTTGAGTATTCTTGTTAAATTATGCTATGTCGTATATCTGTCATACAAACATGTTATGAATGAGTTGTCTTGGTTAAGTTGCTCAAAAATCAGAGCAATCTTCATTTATCTTGAAAGTGGTCCAAAGTTATTGGATTTTGCTAACTCAGTTTAACAATCTTGGCTTTCATTTGCAGCTCAAAGATGTTGGAATTGTCACCTCACACACTTTCTCATACTGCCTTAGTCAAGATTCGTCAAGAGTTGTAATTCAAGAAAGACATCTGCAAACCTATGTCAAATTCCTTCAAGAGGCAAAGGTAAAAATGGTGCAAGCATGTAGTACATTTTACCTTTTTAAGCATGTAAACTTTGTATTTTAAGTTTGCTCGCTCTGATACCGAAACTCTTCTTTCAGAAATGGTCTTCCGCTGTTAATTTGGCAACAAATTTTATGTCAGAAATCCCTGCTTACAACTTAATTACAGTAATTTATATATTTCCACATCAAACTAATAAGAGTTTGATTCTGATTGAAAAAGATAGTGACCACCATTTGATATCAAGGAGATTTGTGAATAATCTGATCAGCCACCTGGCTTTTAAAAAAACAAATCCAGTTGTGGCCCCTTTAGTTTTCTTCTTATGTGGAAATGTAGCAGTTTGATGCTATTTTCACTCATAAGCATCAGTTTCAAGAAGATTGCATTAATGTTTGGTGTGCACCTTTAGTTACATCTTTTTTTTAAAATCCAAACTCAAATTCACATGATTCTCTGTCATTTTGGGTAAACTGGGATACTTTTAGACATAGATAAAACTTTTAAGTCAATTTCAATTGTCCCTTTTGCATTCTTCTCATAGGAAAAAATATTGATGCAATATTTAAAGGGATATCCCAGCAACATACATAGTTCTCCTTAAATTAAAAGCTCACGCTAATTGAACTTACTTTTTCCAGCAAGTATTAGAACAGCTGAGCACCGGCTGTAATAATAAGCAAGGATATGAGGACATCATCCTTAACTACGATGACGTCGGCGGGGATCGCGTCGGCGACGCGGAGACGACGCCGTCAGACAACGAGGCTGACCTTGAGGACTCGAGCTACACTCCGCCCTTCGGTCACATCAAAGATTCGACCGTCGACCAGCAATTTGCGGCCTCCGCCTGCGAGCTCACCCGCTTCTCTCCGCTGCAGGGAAACCAGTTCACCGCCGCAGACACCAACCCTTACCTGTCCACTGACGCCGTCCCTCACGACACGTGCTTCAGTCTCGGGGCCGAAGCGCACGACAACTCCATCTCCACGCACGAGAACCAGTACTCCATGTCCAACCAGATCACGCACTACCTGCAGCAGAACGACGAGAACCGGTACACCGAGCAGCCTGCTGGTCACATGATGCAATACCCGTCCTGCAGTCATGATTCTCTCAAGACGCATTTCCAGAGTCAGGCGGATTCTCAGCAGAACGACTATGTCGCAAAACCGAGCTGCGAATATCTGCAGCACAGGGACGAAACGCAGATGTTCAATCAGCAGGAAAGGCATTACGGGTCGACGTATGATAATGCGAATCAGGGTATGATGGGAGCTTCGGTGAACTTCACTGGTACGGACGGTGCTGCTCAGCACTACCAGAGCGCGGAGACGTTCGGCATGAGCAGCGCTCCGTATGTCACTGAGAAGACGCAGTACAATCAGACCAATGAGCAGGCAGCGCATGAGCTTCACTACCCGCGGAGCGATTTGTGCGAGCCGACGTACGCCACGATGAATTCGGCGGCTTACATCCCGCCGCAAACGTTCCCCCAGAATGAGGCGACGTCGGACTCCCGGTTCCTGGCGAACGCGGGCTCGTGGGGCGTTCTGCCGGAGGGTGCGAACAGCTACGCGGGGAACTCGAATGCTGTCGAGGAGAACCACAGGAGTCCGGTGTTCTCGGAGATGCATTTGGCAGTGCTTACGGGGGTAGAGAATCGGAAGTGTGTTCCACCGAAGGACGGAGGTGTTCAAGTGCCCGCCGCCCCTTCACGATTATCGGTAAGATTGCCGAACCTGTTTGTAGAAATAAGCGTGGACTAATAATTTTTGAGTGATTATTTTTTTCTTCTTTAAGGCTCTGGACGGTATTCAGCAGGAAGGAAGCAAATGGAGATGTCCTCTATGCAATCGCGCGTTCCTTTCGAGGACGAATCTGGAGCGACACTATCGAGTTCATATGGGTGAGTTTTCTGATTTCGTCATGTTTAAGGCGTTGTCCATTTTTCTTTTATTCTCATTTTGTGGCTTATTGTTTCAGGTGAGAAGGCATTCCCGTGTAACCACTGTGATAAAGGATTTTCTTCGAAAATTCGGTTGGATGCTCACCTGGTCAGGCAGCATAATCTCAACGTAGATTTGGCTACTCCTTGCCGTGAGTTTCCACAGTTCCAGTCACTCGTAGCTCGTGTAAATAGTGAATTGATTTTATAGAAACTAGTGTTAAAGTAAAGGAAGGTCGTATTTTGAAAAAAAACTCAACTCTAACGTCCAGAGGGAGTTGCAGAAAATCAGAGGATTGGCTTTAAAAGCGTCTTTTCGTGCGGAAGTTTATTTAGTCGTTTCACCTGTTTCAGCGGATTGTGGTAAACTGTTTACGACTCGCTCAGCTCTGGAGACTCACCGGTTAACTCACGCAGACGATAACAAGAAACCGTTTTCCTGCAAAGTCTGCTCAAAACGTTTTTCTCAAAAAGTAGCCCTTGACGCGCATTCTTTGGTTCATTCCGGTAAGTAAAGCAGAGTTGTTGCGTGCCTGGGAAATCTGGAATCCGGAGGAGATTGGGGAATTTTTTTTGGTGTAAAAAAGGCAAAGAAATCTTGTTTGGAATACCGTATTTGCTCATGTATAGGACGCTCCCGTTTTTCGAGGCCTTCAAAAGGTCGGGAAACGTGCGTTTTATACACTGTTTAAATACCGTAGTTTTTTACTTGTTAAGAGCTACCGTTGACATCTGTTGCGAGCATCCAACCGCGCTTCGGTCCGCTGATATCACCACACGCCTATTTTCGCAAACTCAGGTTTACCTAAGATTGTTATATTTCAAACCATTCGATAACCTGGCCCTAATTGTATATTTTGGTTCGCTTTCGAGCTTAGTGATCCAAACAGGGGTTATACGACTTGATTATATTTGCCATTTAAAAAGTGAACCGCGTTGAAATATGAGGGAGTAATGAAGAATTGCTCAAGAGTTGCAATGCAGTTGGTTTTAATGTTTCTCAGGTCCTGGATCGTACTCTTTTCATTGTGAAATTTGTTGCCGAGCGTTTCCGACGAAGGCTAAACTCAACTTCCACTGGCGAACACATGAAGGCCGCCATGTATGTCCCCGTTGTCCTCGGAAATTCGCCACTCCGGCGATGCTTCACTCCCATGTCGCCACTCATGGAGCTGCTCAAGAAGCCACTCATGGAGCCACTAACAATGGTACCTCACCGGCAAACCCACGTCCAAAACCCTTCCATTGTTCCCAGTGTCCTCGGGCGTTTATATCCAACTATAAATTACAGCAGCACATTGAGGTGAGATCCGATATCTTAGCCAGCTCATATCATATTTTATCATATCACTAAATCTAGCAACCTGCACTGTAATTTTTTAAGGTAGCATTTTCAACCTTTTGGTTTAAATTTGGTGCTACCCTCCGTCGTCAAGCCGAGCGGAGAGATAGCGGAACGAGGCAGAAGGCATCCAACCTAGCCCAAC
>Ga0058701_10003192_pt1 | contig 12867 bp, 5 predicted proteins | sample AgamicOrMae_FD_97039 | JGI IMG/M metagenome (GOLD analysis project Ga0058701, IMG submission 97039) | Agave microbial communities from Guanajuato, Mexico - Or.Ma.e | ecosystem: Host-associated > Plants > Phyllosphere > Phylloplane/Leaf | place: Guanajuato, Mexico | collected 2012-06-04
CCCCCCCTCTCCTTGCTCTCCCTTTCCCGCCCACAGAGAAGTAAAAGACAAGCCAACTCCCTATCACCTCGCTGAGAACAGTCCCACTGCAGTTTCGAATCACCGCCTTGTATTAAAAACTTGCCGCTTTCTCAAATTTTCCACAACACTTGGGCAGGGGACGAGGGACAAGGCCTGCGCGCAGGCCCGTCCGACGTTCAAGGGGCTGTATATTTATGTATATTGTCGAAAGGGAGCCAAAAGTTTGGCGGTTCAACAACTTTCCTTCATCCTCCTCCGTTCTCTCCAACTTTCTGAAATGGTTTCAAACCTTCCGAAATAAATAATTAAGTCGGCTAAACAGGAGAACACTTAGACATATTTTTAGGAAAGCATTTTTACTCCGGAATTATATGAAAGGTATGTAATTTTACACTTCTTGAGTCCCACCTTTTTGGTTGTTGAAGAACCGAGTAGAGTGACATTGAAGTGAGGTATGAGACACGTAACCTAACCCAAGTTAACTTAACCTAAGTTAATCTTGCCAGCCGGACAGGGAGAATACCATAACTTGCCGCCTCCTATTTTCTTGAAACTTTCAGAACTTTATAGTTGTATGAAAAGATACCCAATCCCAAAACTTGCTGCTAGAATTCATTTTTTCTAAGTTAAAAGCAGCGTTAAAATTGAACAAAAAATTTATAAACACGAAGAATTTCCAATATCTTGGAAATGGCTGGAAATGTAGCAAAAACCTTAAAATTTCAGCTATAGACGCTACTTTTAGGTGTTCTACAAGGAATAATTATTGTTTTAAAATTTAAAAAAAAAGTATTGTTCGTTCAAAATTGAACGCTATTTTAAGGTGGTAAAGATGAATTTTTGCAGCAATTTTGGGGCTGAAGTATCTTTCCATATCGCTCTTGCAGTCCTGAAAATTTCAAGGAAATCTGCGGATAGCTGTTGTACTCCCCTTAACCTGACCTAAGCGGTTGCATGAATCGCAAACCTTTATGATTCAATGAAAGCTTGAACAGGGTGGATTTTTGAGGTGCTCAATCCAACATTTTGAAGTGAAAGTTAAAAACGAATAAGGAAGAGCTGCTTTTATCAAACACTTAGTCCTTTCAAATTAGTCGGATTCAAAAGATATATGTTGGTGACGAAGACACAGTTTTATTTCGTCCTTGATTGGTGTGGACCCTCAACTCGAGGGAGCGCCTGAAAGCGAAAGTAAGGGCAGGTTCCGATCAATCTTTACAGCAATCAATCACTAGTCGCTCCCCCAAGCAGTCAGCAAAACATAAAACCCCAATCATAATCAACGACTTATTTCCATTCCTTTGATGGACACTTATCGGACCATCGGAACGCACTGATAGAGGGGATACCTGGTTTGGGTAGTCATGGACCTGTTAGCAAGTCAAATCGAACATGGGTCGTATTTGGGTTCGTTTTCAAGATACACATACGGTAATGGCCAAAGAGGGGCTCTCGCCGAGGTCGGGCGTTTGATATGACGGTAGTGTTGGGTAGCTGTCATAAGCGCCAAAAACCACAAGCGCCAACGCCGCAAGCGCCAACGCCGCAAGCGCCAACCGTAACCGCCATACGAGAAAAGTCGCAAACACCAAAAGGTCTTAACCGCAATATTAACTTTACCTAACCTAACTTAACCGAACCTAACCTATTTGAACTTTGGCGCTTACGACTTTTCTCGTTGGACGGTTACGGACTGGCGTTTGCGGCGTTGGCGCTTGTGGTTTTTGGCGCCATCGAATGCCCCCCGGTAGTGTTGACAGGTTTCGCGATTTTGCACTGAGATAAGTAGGTTTGTAAACTTTAATAAAAAAAAAAGGTGACCGCCAACTCGGCTAGTAAACGTTACCAGATTTGCCAATAAACGTTAAAGTAAACAATGCTGTTTAACGGTAACGTATACAAGCAAACCTGTTAGCGTTTACTTCCCAAGTGTGACTGTTGCACTACCTGTTTTTACTAATTTTAGTAATCTTTACTTAACCGCTTTTCGCAGTGAGTAACTTTTATTCTGATTAACTAAAAACTAAGGGATAACTTAGCATGTCGGCTTTGTTTTTGATCGCTCTCGAGCTGAGCCATTAACACATGGGATTTATTAGTAGGTTATCCTTACACAGTAAAAAAGAAACTCCTGCGTTTTGCGGGATCGTTAACATTACTGTTTTGGGTGTAAAAATAAAACGGGGGCTTGTTCATATTTTGATAATTTTTCGAGGTATGTCTATGTTTAGCCACATCTATGGAAAACTCTCGCCGAGACCTTAGAATTATACGGCTAAATAAGGTCTACCTTGAAAAATAATCAAAGTTCGAACTGTACTACCCCCGTTTTATTTGAAAACAAAAAAAAAATTAAAAGTGGTCAAGAGCTCCCTATAACGTTTTTTCTTTCTTTTTTTGTACCGGTTAAAACGATAACCGAGTGTGATATTGACGGGGTCGCGAAATCTGACAGCAATACACTTTTTATGAATCTCGCCAGTTTTTTGAAAACTTGCCAAAATTACCCACTTTGACTTCTTACAAGTTGATTATGAGTTGGGCTTTTTAGATGTATTAAGACCCCAAAATGAGCAAATTCCTATCACTTCTTACAAGTTGATTTTAAGTGGACTTTTTAAATTTATAAAACCGACCCAAAATGAGCACATCCTCATCAGAGCATCAATTAAAGTTACTCATAATTACGCAACGAGTACGGTAATGAGGGACTTGTTGTCCTACATGAACAAATCAAAAATCAACTTGTCTCCAAAGGTCCACGAGAAACTGAATACGTCAAGACTAGGCTAATTGAGATGAATAAGCTGGAACGCGCGACAAAAACGTTTTAGGCAATTTCGTTAAAAGACTAGACGGTTGTGTCCAGAGGCCCGGCTTCCCCGTTTAGTTCTAGTTGGCTAGTCACCAGTCCAGTGCGGCCGTAAGTGCGTAGGGGTTTCCGAGGCAACAGCAGCGCGTTACCGCCGCTACCTGTGGAGGCGAACTCGCCGGCGCCGTCCGCCGTCGTTCGCGTTCGTGGCGACCATGCCATGCCGGCGAGCCACGAGCCAGTTCAGTTCCCTTCCGACTCGCTTGCAAGTCACTTGTGTTGTCACTGACTGTGAGCGTCGGTGCACGCTGCACGGCCGCTTGAGCATCGCTAGCGTCGTCTGCTGGATACAAGGGGTAGGTAGCCGCACCGCGCCGCGCCGCGCCACGAAGGGGGAGATGGACGCGAGCCCATTGGCTGATCCGCAGGGGAGAGCCCGGCCTGAGCAAGCCCGGCCTGCGCTGATAAAGAGGGGTGTTGCATTGTAGCGCGATCGCGCCGTGCTGTCTGCTAAACAGAAGCAGTCGGGCGACCGTCCTCGCAACTCCATGACGGGCACCGACCCGAACTTATGGGGAACGCCAAAAGCAGGAAGACCCGAAGTCTACCTGGCTCTCCGGATGTGCACAGGTAGACAAGTGAAGTGCAGTGAAGTGTTTGTGTGTGCTGGCGCTTTATCAGTGGAAGGATACGCAAGTCAACAGTGATACCTTTTCAAGAGGGGTTCCACGAGGGTTCTCCTGCCATCAATGACGGAAATCCAAAATCGGAAACATCTTTATTAACTCTTCATTTCGTATGAACTCGACCAATCTTCAATACTGGCGCTGTCAACTTCGCGCAATGCGACTCAAACCGGTCTTGAGCACTCGTAGGATATCTGGGCACGAAGGACTTGCTTTCAGTTATACCTCAGAATTCATTTTTCTAATAAGAGGGGTCTACTTGTAGGGCTTATTGAAATCAGGTTTATGTAGAGACCTAATCAAAGCTTCTATAAATATTTTACGGCTTTTAGAGGTAAGTCCTCCGAATTTGGCGGTCGTATTCATGACGTCAGCTGACGTGTTTTTGACGTGCAATTCCACACGTTGTCCGTAGCAGACTTATTACTCCGGAGATGAAAGCCCTCAACGTCGAGTTTGCCCTGACAAATACTTTGAGCCAGGGTAAACTTCGGTGGCGAGGGTGTTTTTCTTTTTCTTTTTTGCTTTCTTGGCAAAAGTAATTATTATTGCAGGATTCTCTTTAGGAGGAAATAAACCCTCTCTTTGTTAAAAGTTGCCAAAAGTGATTACGGTCGTATCATCAATAAGGTTGGGATTCATTTATCAGTTTCCCTTGGTGCAGAACATAATGTGTTCGTGTCATCCTACGAGACGAATTAACCAAAAAGTTTGTCGTTACTACGATTGAGCGATAAGAAATATTTCTTGTTTCTTATGAGTTCGAAGCCAGCCCTTCTATTTCAATTTCTTTTAAATGTCTACGCGAAAATTAGCGGCCCTTTCCGAAACTTTGATATCCTAGGCCCGACCCTTCGTCCGTGAAAGGCATTGGCAAAACTTGAAGAAAAGTTAAGTCTTTGAAAACGGCATCTTTAATGATAATCTCTTGATAGTACATTACGCCATTGGACGTTTTTAATTCTGTATGATGTTGGCTAGGCTATGTTGTATATTTATTTATCCAAGTGACTACTCTCACGCTGCCCCATTCAAAATGTATTAGGTTGGTTTCCGTGCGTTCAAGTCACCTCCCATCTAAAATGCATCAGGTTGGTTTCAGTGCGTTCAAATCGCCCTTGTATTACCATAGGCGTGCGAATAGAATTGACCATTTTTTTACTGCAATGATAATGATGACTTTCTTTTATATCAAGTAATTTCCTTAATCCTTCAGCCAAGGAAAATCTTGTGAATCAAACTTTTGACCCCTCTTTTTCCTAATCATATAAAAAAGTGCTCTTTCTCATCACATTTCTGGGTTTGGAGCGATTTCAGAGGCACTTAATGGAGAGATCAACCATAGATCGGAGAATGTAATGTAACCAGTAAATTCGAAGATTGCAGTTTCTACCTCTCGTGTTCCACCTTTTTTGCAAGCCCAATCCGTAACGAGACTCGAGGCATCCGACCTAACCTAACATACTGTCCCTGCAAGCCTCATGCCGGCCGTTTAAGTGACAAGTGGCTTCCTTCGCTACCGCCCCACTCAGCCGATGCCAAGCCTGATACCGCTTACCTCTCCGCAGCAGTAACTACCTCCGAGATGTAAATGGAATCTAGCTTACAATGTTAGCGACTGTTTGGGCAGATTGCATTAGTTTACGTGCCTTTCTTTCTCGCTCCACTCGATATGGCTAAGGATAAATACAAGAGGTACAAAGAGCAATCTGAACTTTACCACAAGGGCTTTGTCACATTGGGCATAAGCAACGGAATTCACCCTTTTGTTACTAAACACCACAAACAAAATATTGTAGTTAGCAATCGAGAGTTAATTTCTTGCCCTCAAGAAATTGTTGACGTTTATCAGCATTGCCAGGAACACAAAATTTGAAACTCTGAATGCCCTCCAATAATATTCACTCCTTTCAGAGTTAAAATCAATACACATTTAAAACAAAACGCCCATTTTAGGGTATGCTGTCTGTTTTGAGTGTGAAACTAAAACTGCGGTACGTATTTTAATTATTTTTCAACATAGATCTATGTTCAGCCACATCAGTGAAAAGCTCTCGTCGAGACCTTTTGAATGATGTGGCTGGAACATAGGCCTAACTTGTAAAATAACCAAAATACATACTACCCCCGTTTTAGTTTCTCACCCAAAACAGGCATAGAACTCCCTAACTCAGGTGTTTCATTTTTACTGTGATCATACAGAAGTTTCAAGCTTTGATTTTGATTTCCATACAAATGAACCTAAATTAATAGCCGAAAAGTAAAGAGAGATTTGTTAAAAATTGAACCATGTATCAGCCCGTGACGTATTTCTTGTGTTGGAGTGAACGTTTTACTGACCACGTGGTCGAGATAAAAAGAAACTGAATCCATTAGTGAGCCGCACGCGTGTTTGTCTTTTTCCCCAAGAAAGAAAAGTGAAGCCGCCGAGAAGCGGCGCGGCGCGGCGTAGCTGAAGCAGCTGAGCTAGCGAGCAGCCCAGCCCGCAACCCTCGTGGGATGCAGGGGTTCGCCGACCAGGCCGGCCCGCCACGCGCAACGCGATCGATTAAAACGCTAGATAAATCGATTTACCGAGGAGAAACGAGTTTTGCTTTTTTTATCGACTTTAAATATGGTAAGAAGTTTGCGGCGGGCTGCCACAGATGAAATTCCTTTGTTTTCAACTCGATGTAAACAAAAGGGAATTGGTAATTGAGTTATGAGAGGGCGGATTTGTTTTGGAAAGAGAGTCTCGAGGTTTCCTTGATAAGTCTTCAGATGATTTAATGGACAGGTCGACGGCTGACTCTCTGTCTGGATCGATTTTATGCAATACGTAATGTTGTGGGATTACGTTAAAAATGTTATTTTCTCCCCCTTCATTTAGCTTTATGCTCTGGCTCTAAGTTTCTCTTAATTGTATTTTAAATGTGAAGAAATTCTAGTTTTTTCTCAAATTCCCAGCGATATGTTTTGACACAGAAATGAATATAATTTCTAAAATAAGTTAAATAAAAAAAATATTAAAGACCTAACGTAATTTAATTTAAATTTTTGCCTTATTAACTAACGTTTGCTGTGAACTAGAACACCCGACGCATTGCGTCAAACGGAAATTTTCTTAAATGACAGATTTTTAAAAATTTCAATGCGAGATAAGATTGAAAATAATTTCAGTTAAAGTGCTGGGAGCAGCTCTCGTTAAAGGAATGTTCTGTAAAAATAGTAAAATGGATAAGTGTTTATTGTGCCCTCATGAATATTGTTCTATTTCAGGAATACACCTCTTTAACACTCTGTTATGCGCACTTAAACAGCACAAACAGTTAAGCGATAGGTCTATGGTAAGTTAAAACGTGTGCTTTTCCTCAAGCTTTTAAATTGTTTTTCTTTAAGCTTTTAAATTGCTCACTTTTAAACCTTTCGTCAGTGTTTTACGGCAATAAAAGCGCGGATTTCGTCGCTTGGGCGACAGTGCGCGGAAGCACACAGCGGCAGCTACATTCTTCGTAGCCAAACATAGGCCTACCTGTGGCCGCGGCGAGGCGTGTGGCGGCGTGTGGCGGCGTGTGGCGGTGTGGGGCGGCGTAGGGCGGCGTGTGGCGGCGTAGAGCGGCGTGGGAGGGCGTCGGTCTGACCGATGAGTCTCCGAGGTGGACGATTTTCATGGCCCTTTTCCGCTGCCAAACTATTACCACCAACACTTTAATTTCATTTTTAACCAAAAAAGAACTGGAACAGGAAGAAAAATACTCTAAAAATGATCAGGCGTAGTCCTTTGAAAAATACAGTCGAGTCCCTCCAAGGGACCAAATAAAAATTACGCACTAACAAGGGCGGTTTTAAGGCGGTGGGGGCGACCCCTCCCCCATACAGGTCCAAAGGTAGGCAAAACGCAGGACAAAGCCCTGGCTTTTGAAAGAAATCTGAGCATGTTGAACTAAATGCGGGCATTGGCAGAAAAGAAGAAAAAAGACGTAAATTTCCCTATAATTCCTTACATATCGTACTACGTTCATAAAGGTGCGACTTCGCTTGGCCAAGTTCACATTTACCAAAAGTTCTTCTATCTAATAGCCTCTACCTCCCCTGTGGTATTTGCTGGCTCTACGTAGTTCATTTATCAACTTACGATTGTTTCGATCATTGAAACTATTATTTTATCAGCGAAGTGTTTAAGGCAGGCAACCCGCGTGACAAGGAATACTTGGACCCCCCCCCCCAGGACCACCTTTAAAACCGCCCTTTTGCACTAACGAGATTAACGTAATCGAAAATTACATTGTTTCTTATGGAATATCGCCAGGACCAGAGGGAAATTATGATTACGGACTATCGAGAATAACGCACTATCGAGATTATCGTTATATCGATACTCGACTAGCATCAAAGGGATTTCCCTTACATTGAGAGGTTTTCCTTTGAAGGGAAAATACCCTTAAGATGAGAGTTCTTGCTTTTAGAACGAGCGTATTTCCTCTCATGAGAATATTTCCTCTCGCTCTGAGGGAGATCCTCTTTTTAAGCCCGCGGCCTCCTTCGGAGAAGGGCTTTATAGTTGTTGTTTTTTTTTTAGAGGATTTTCAAGCTGGGATGCCTCTTCAATAAAAGTTTTTGTTAAGTGTTGCACCTTTACTTCCGAAAAGACGAATTTTCGATTAAAAGGCCAATTGCGTAGGGCTATGCCCACAGTTTCATCCGTTGGATCTCGCACCTCATGTGATTTTGCCCAATCAGCCTTGCTGAAACGGTGCGTGTTTTACAAAGGCATTTAAAAACTTATCTAACCTAAAGCAAATTTAGCCTAATCTACCTGGTGATACATCGTTAATCTTAATATTCCAATGGCAGATTAAACCCGGGTAGAACTAGGTACAAAACCACAACTTTTTCTTATGTTAACAGTGTATAGTAGAGCGTTTTGGGCAAGGTAGGTCTAGAAGAAGGGCATTGCACGTATTTGGGGTAATTTTTAGGGTTAGTACTTTTATAGGAAACTTGCCTCGGAAAACTCGGTTTGATATCGCTACTAGTATACCTATCTTGAAAACAAAATATAGGCCTTAACGCGTGTAAATTCATACCCGGAGTAATCACGGCTTACTCAAAATTAGGCTTTACGATTTTGCGAAGTGATCGCGTGTGGGAACTCACGCATGTTAACCTATATCGGGTTTTGGTGCTGAAAGAAGTTTTGCTGGAATGAATCGGCTGAATTTGTCTGTAATCCAATATGTGGAGTGTTCAGCCCCTCCTTTTGGCCCGCGAAGCATCGATGCATGCAGGCGGTAAGCGATTTCGGGAGCGAAGTGTGAGCCATCCAGGACATCGCTTAGAGATCATCCTAAGACTGGATTATGAATGGCGCTAATACTTCGGGTCCCGAGCCGCAGGACGTGCAAATAAATTATTTCACCGGAAGTGTCCAGCTCGGTGGCATTCTCGCTTCTAGGGCTTATTTCCAACCTAATGCTGGTATTAAGCAACGAAAAACTGAGACGACGATATCATAGGCACAGATTGTAATGTATTTTTGATCTTTGTGCGGCTCGTACTTGTCTTAAACACTCGGTTCGCCTTTCTCGGACGCCCCATAACATCACTCTTTCATGGGAATTTGAGTGTTGTTTTACATGGGTGAATTTTGAACGTTCATAGGAAAATATGAAAGCCTAGTCATTAACACACGGTCAAGGTGACTTTATAACGGTGTAACCACTCCCTTCAAAAACGGGAGACGTTTTCTGACGCCACTTTTTTGTGCGGGCTGCCTGCTTACAGGTTTAGAGGCAGCTTGCTCGTGTAAGTCTGGAGGAGTTCCTCTTCGTTTCGGCCCGAACAAAAGCTTTTGCCCGCGCACAAGGTACTCCACCTTGTACACGGTGCTGTCATCTCGTTTTTTTATTTTTTGTTTGTTTTTTTTTTCACTTTTTTTAAAACCATGGATTTAAACATATCGTCTGCTCTCGCTCCACACTTCCAGTGGAATAGTCTACTAAATCCAACCCCCTGGTTCCCTTGGGACTCTAAAGCTGCCAGCTGCATATCCAATTTATGCGTGGATTTAATATCACTTTGTACTTTGATTACATAATATCGGGTAAAGAAGCGCCAGTGGTTTGCGATTCCCGTACTGTAGGCTCGCAGCGAACCAATGCGAAAAGCTGTATATCGTTCAAGGAGGTGTTGAAGTTGCGCGGCTATTTGAAACTCGTGCTTGAATTCGTTTTGAATAGGGCACAGCACTACCATTTTAAAATAAATGAGACGCTGTTTCTTGAATGCCACTATGTCGTTGACAGTTATGGCTTAATTAATTTCAGTAGGTCGTGAGTTAAGGAAAGGCTAGATACAATTAGTGTAAAATCGTTTTTTTTCGGTTCAGTAAGGTTAAAGGATAGATAATGTTACGTCTGCTTGAGTGATGTTTGTTTGGGTTCAGCTGTGTTTGATAAGGTGAGAATTAGGCGAGGTTATGACGTTTGGCAAGGTGCCGTCGGATTTTATGTCAGGATTGGTGAGTTGAGGTTTAGTGGAATTCACAAGTTTTGTTATGTTTCATAAGGTTAGAAAAGGTAAAGCTTTGGTAAGGTTGGGTTGACGGTTAAAGTTGATATTTAGTGAGGTGAGCTCATGTTGAATAACGTTCCATTGCCGTTCTGTTTGCTTTGATTATGATATAAGGTTGCGATGAGGTTAGGTATGGTTAGGAAATGTTATGTTTGATAAGGTTAGGATTGGCGAGGTAAGGTTAGGTTTAGTTAGGTAAGTTTATGTTTGATAACGTTGGAATTGGTGAGGTGAGATAATGTTTAGTTAGTTATGTCAGTGACGAAATCACGCGCAAATTTAAAAAATTACACATCCGTCGTTGGTGTCGCATACTAATGCAGTTGTCAACTGTTGGCAGACTTCCTTCGCCGTTCAACAACAAACATGGCGGCGTGTCGACGAGCATCCCTGTGCCGGCCTCGTCCACGCCGATAAGACGGAATCCGCCCGACAAAGGAAGACACCTCGTGCCCCCCAGCACTCCCAGCCTAGCGCATTCTCACCAACTCCAAATACCGGGTACGTATTCAACGCCTGCTCGCGCCCACTCGCCCCCTCACCTCCGACGACAACAATATGAATTAAAAATGATTGCGGTGGATGGTAATGAGCGTGTCATGTTTGCTGCAGCGACTCCCGTGAAATGCAACTCGGTGAGCGGCAGCAGTTCCCGTTCCACGAGCCCCAGTTCTGCGGGCCTCTCGTTTATTCCCACGCCACGCAGCGCCACCGCCGCCGCCGGCCCGGGCCCCGGCCCTGGGAACAGGGGATCCATCACTGAAAAACATATCAATGGCGCAAGGTATTGTAACAAGCTCTTCAGAGCGCCCCGCTTACTTGTTCTTAATAAAGTGGCTGCATGCAACCTACAACCCAACTTAATTTTGGCTCTTACAATGCTTGCAAATATCATCTTTGAAGGAAATGACTAAACTTTCGAAGTCGAAAATTTTATTAAACCGCTTTGCGGATGTAATACAATTTTTGTTTACAGCAAAGTTTTAGTCTTGATTTTTCCTCAGCGAAAAGTTAGATTTTTTCTTGAAACGCAAAAAATTACTGTGAATCCCGTGCGGAAGTGTCTGATCAGGCACTGATCGGAATCTGATCAGGCTCTGATAGGACCGATTAGCCTTTATTTGGAAGGGAAATTTTTGTTGCTCATATAGTAGCTTTCTATATTGAAGTATAGAAGACGATTTTCTCGCTATAAATTTAAATCAGTGAGAGTCTTTGATATTCAGTGAATTTTCAATGATTCTCAGAGACATTCACCCAGTGGGTGAACCCACTGGGAGAATGTCTTCCACCCACATCGTTTGTATGGGGGGTGGGGATAAAGGGGATCGATTCCCCACCCCCCTTGGGTAAGGGTTTTTTTCCCAGAAGAAAATCGTTGATACTTTTTCTAAAAATATCTACCCTCCCCACACCCAAAAATATCCGGTAGTAAATAGAAAAAAAATACCCAAAAATTTCGCGTTATCTCCTAAGTGTATTTTTTGTTGGTGCTAAGTGGTAGGCAACCAATTATTATTTAGGATGCTTAGATAGGCAACCATTTTTTTATTTTCGAAAGGTAGGCAGCTCTCCCCCCCCCCTTCGAAAATCCTACCTACGCGACTGCACTCACCGATTCAAATTTAGAGTGCTCCTTCCCATGTGCTGTCGTTCATTGCGGAGCCGAACTGAGCGATGGCGGATTAAGAAAGTTGGTGTTAGGAAAGAGCGACACTACTTGTTTAAAACCATCCGCCAGTCGGTTGCACGGGCCTGTATAGACCCATGTTCTTCCCTCGTAATGCACTATAAATATCAACCTTGAATTATGTCTTTCTTGTGAAACTGACTTATAGACCAAATATTTCGGCAGTTTTTTTAGGAAGGTAATTAAATCTCGGATGTTTGCGTTTCGTAATTGTTGGACGTTGTTACAGCCGCCAAGGTCTGCGTCCCCCAAGCACAGGAATCGCCAGCCCTTATGGACAACCGGCTCAACAGAACGCATCCAGCAAAGGTTCCATGTTGGATAAGTTCAAATTATTCAATAATAAAGAGAAGACTGACAAGATAAAACTTAACTCAGGTAAGTTGAACATGTTTTTTTTTCTTATCTATGAAGTATGAAAATAACCATCTTTTTGACGGATTGTAAAAAACGGAAGAAAAGGGGAAAAAAAAGGAACTTTTTGATGTTAGGAGCCACTTTATGCAACTTGACTCCTTGTTAGACGTCACACGCATGTGGCAATGTAGTCGTTAATGAGGTATTTCAGCAGAAAGTTTGGACCATAACAAACCGCCGCCATCTTTGATATTGAAAATTGAAATAATTTCCCTTGCCGTTTTTACCCGTGATCCAGGTGTTAAATATATACTTGAAAAAGTTTTATACATTTTCCTTGATGTAATGAAAAGTTTTCACCCTCATGAACTTCCAGAAAATCGCATTTTTTCAAACTATGTGTTCAGCAGACAGCCTCGAGATTCAACTGTTGACCAGAATGGTCTGCTGAACACAAATTTTGAAGAAATAAGATTATTGGGAAGTTCATGACGATTAAGACTTTGTTCTAAAAGTTACTTGAGAAAGATTTAAGAAGTGGATTGAGCGTAAAAATTGCAATTAAATCAAATAATTCGTATTTTCCAAATCAAAGATGGCGGCAGTTTGTTATGGTCCAAACCTTCTGCTGAAATATGAATGAGAATAAGAATGCTGTTTTTTCCTCCGTTGTGATATTCTCGTTAGTCAATTGTTACCTTCTGGTTGTTTCTACTAGTCAAGATTTATAAAACTTTGTTCCTAAGAGA
>Ga0058701_10003193_pt1 | contig 12864 bp, 6 predicted proteins | sample AgamicOrMae_FD_97039 | JGI IMG/M metagenome (GOLD analysis project Ga0058701, IMG submission 97039) | Agave microbial communities from Guanajuato, Mexico - Or.Ma.e | ecosystem: Host-associated > Plants > Phyllosphere > Phylloplane/Leaf | place: Guanajuato, Mexico | collected 2012-06-04
AATAAACATTTTCGCCCAAAGCAAACAAAAAAAAAAAAGTTTTTTTCCTGAAAAAAACAAAAAAACCTTGGGGGGGGGGTAGGGGGGGGGGAAAGGGGGGGGGCCTGGGGGGTTGGGGGAAGGGGGGGGGGGAGGGGAGGGGTGGCCAATGCCAAAGGCTGGCCAAAGGTGTTTGTAGTACGAGCGGCCCCGGCCCCTCGGAGGAATAGCGGGCCGGGCCAGCGCAGGTAGAAACTATGGGCAACGCTGCTTTCCACTGTGCGAACAAAATCTCTCGGATTTCACGGCCGGCACGGCGGCCAAGGAGGGAACGCTGGGGAGACAGATATCGAAGTCCCGTGATTCAGTTTTAATGCATCATATAGAAGATTCAGATTTGATTGAGGGACTTTTCAACAATCAACGCTGTTTCAGATTTTTTGTTGTTGCTTTTTTTCTTAGAAGATTTTTTGCAAACAAATCCATTTGGCCATATTTAGATTCCACTCACAACTCGTCGCTTTCGTCTCGGTGGCAGTAGGTAACTGCCTGGAGATGTATAAGCGGCATAAGGCTTTCTATTTTCTCAGTTCTATTTTCACGCCTGTGTTAATTCAACGGAGACTTGAATGCACGGAAACTAAACTAATGCATTTTAATTGGGAGGTGACTTGAGCGCACGGAAACAAACCCAATACATTTTAAATGCGTCAGCGTGTGGATAGTCAGTTCGTGAGGCTTTTGGGGGCTGATTGTGAGCGGAATGGCAGCGAAGCGATTGGCAAGAAATGTGACCTGACCTAACCCAGGTCAACCAACCGAATTCACGTGGTTATAAGTCTTTAATCGTTATTACGTTCTATAGTGAAAGATTAAACTAGAGTGAAACTCAATACGTAGAAAATTCCATCTTTCAAATAGAGTACTTGTGGAAGTCGTTATTCAAGGGGTAACCACAATTAGCAATGTTTTAGCTCAATTAAACGTCCCTGCCAACTCGCTGTGCCCTAATTTTTTATTCAACGAAGACACGGGGAAACCGTCATTTTTTTAGTGCAAATTGCTTGTCGTTACAGCTGATCTCACCATGTAAGAAATAGGTCTTCTGTAATCTGTAAGTGATAGTTGTCTCTCAAGCCCTTCTTGTTTATGTACGGTATGTGTGTATGGGTAAACACAAGCGATAATACGACTAAAATGTAAATTCTTCTTAAAAGCTCCACTTGGTTGAGTCATTCGAATCTTCTCTTAAAACCAATCATTCTTGTCAGACCTTAACACGGAAAAGAAGCGATCATGTTTCCAAAATCGAATATCGATTACCAATCGTAAAGGTAAGAGGGAACCTCGGGCGTCAAAATTTGTCAGGTTTATTAAATCCAAATACGACCAAATATTTTCTTTTGTAGGTCAGTTTAAAGCTGAATTATTAATATTCCAATCCCATCCCCAAGATTCGTTTTAGATCCGTCATAAATAATCCACAAACCAACAATTTTTGGTAGATTTTTCGCTGACTTTACTCAAAACGCCTAATCGTAACCTGGAACAAAAAGTTAATCGCCTTATTAGAATCTCATAACTTTTCTCGATATTCGCGCTTGTCGATTCTTGACGCAGTTTCTTAGAAGATGTAATGTTTAAGTAGGCTTGCTGCAATTTCGTAATTACCGGTACAAAAGTTCGTCTCTTATGTTCCTAGTCTTATTTCATGAGAAAATAGCGACGCGAAACCTAAATATCTATGAGTGAATTGAAGCTGGGGGTTTTGGTGCGTACTTTCGCGGAGGACGCATGGCTGGCTGAATTTTGTGCAGCTGCATTTTGAAAAAGAGCTTTCGGCTGCATCCCTCTGTCTCTGATTGGCCGAAAGGCGGGCGGCGGGCAGCCGGAGCTGGCAGACACACCCCTATTCTTTCCTAGCGGTGCAACGCCGCCCGCCGAGGAGGCGACCATGCTGCGGCGGTGCCCTAGTGCGCGCTGCGCGCGGCGGCGGCCCGGCCCATATACAGTGTGTTTTCCAGCCAGGCAGGCAGGCCTAGACTCTTGTCGCATCCGCTATACCAACAGTCATGGCGTCTGTTTCGGAATCCAAACCAACTGAAGCAAATGTGGCTGAGGAACCCAAAAAAGCGAATCAAAACGGTAACAATGCGTGTTCCTGAAGTGTTTATTAGTGTTTCGATAAACAAGTTCATTCGGGGAAGTGTAGTTTTCTTGGAAAGTTGGCGATAAAGGCGGTTGCCGGTCGACGCCATTACAGTTGATGAGAATGTTTTGGTTTATCGGGAAGTTTTTCGGCGTCTTATCGCGAACATTTGTGGACTTGGAGTTTCCAGTGTTTTAGTCGCTGTTGTTATTATTATTTCGTTAAAATGTGGTTCGGAAAGATGACGTTAATGCGAGTGATAAGTGTTTGGCTATTTCACCGGATTCAGTGGAATTAGTTTAGCCGGCGTTAATTACATTTGGTGTGACTTATTCGGTGTATGGAGTGTTTATATTGAGTTTTATGTCAAATTTCGATTTAATATAGTTAAAGTGTGGGCGTAAGTGTACGCTTTTCGGCGCGCAACACTATGTTATTTGTTTACGGTATTTTTATTTTTTGACGTAAATTTAATTTGCTTAATTAAAACTGGTTATATAGACCTTGGAATAACGAAATCAAACAGCAAAATCAAACGAAATAGTACCGTATTTTTTGTTTTTCGTTGATTTCTGACATATTTGGGTTGGACCTCGTGCATTATTGGTTAATTGTTTATACAGGGTGGGGATTGATTAGACGCTTTGTGTCAAACGAACGCCGTAACTTGGACGAAGTAGTGAGTTACATAACCGGGAAGGAGCTAATTTCAATAAAAAGAATTTCGGTTAACTGATGTTAGAAAATTCGTGTGAATGATCAGGGAAATTGTAACGGGCATAACCAAGTGTTGAGGAGGTAGCGCGGTATACCCACACGTGGCTGCGAAAACATATTTGCGTTGTTCAGAAGATTCGTGGAGCTTTAGAATCCTTGCTGTGGGATATTCACCACCCGCATTGAACAAATTTCCTTTTATTAATGTCAATTGTAAGAACATGGATATGTTACGAACTCGTGAAAAGTAAATAGAGCTCATTCGGCGAATGAAAAGTAAAGAAGGAGTGTTTTCTCTTATTAAAAATTTAATTCGTAGAATGCTTTTAAGTAAACAAACTCCAGGGATATATTCAATTGAAATTAAGTTCTCGTGCTGAAATTATGTTTTGATTAGGGAGTAATCATAGCAGCCTCTTGTTTTTATCGGCTTGTTGAGTTTTTACGAAAGTTGTGTTGCCGGTAGGTAGATCGGTTACGAGGCACAAAAATTAATGCAAGGCGTCATAGCCGTCGTAGACTTATTTTGCCATCTGGAACCGAAAACAAAATTATTCGAGAAGTGAATATCGCAATCCAGCATGGCGACTGGTGTGCCTTATAAGAAGTAGTCACGTGGTACTGCACCTACATGATAGCCATTTGTCAATACACGCAAGTGTAAATGGCAGCAATGCACGTTGATCTGAATTGCGCCCAAACAAAAATTTTCTCGAAAAATGCGAGTTTTAGATCGAAATGTGTGCATAACTAGTTATGAAATATGAATTAAGTCTCCTTGATTTAGTTGCTTGAGTTGGTTGCCCTAACTCGAACCAAGATGGCTGAGCTTAATCGAAAACAGATTCCCGTACGCGGGAAAATAAATCCAGTCATTTTTTATTTTTATCTTTTTTTTCCTGAAGTTTTAATTTCAGTTTTCAATCTTCTTTCAATTTACGGAGAAAATGCCACTATGTGCCTCAAACACTAATCATATGAATGTTCTTATTTTATTATATCGGCTCGTTATGTCCCTTAAAATAATTGTATTTAAACGGTTATTAATTATTTCATGCATAAATATTATCATGTTACTACGCAATTAGCGTAATAGCGTGCACTCACAAAACGGCAAGTCAACATAACCTTGCACACCACCACGTGCTTGCAAGCGCAAAGTTTCCGCTTCTATTTTCAAATTTAACTAATTTCCAAATTCGAACGCATCTCCATATTTAGACATAAGTGTATAAAAGGTCAAGTTTGTAAAATATTTCAACAGTGACATATGTATTTACCTGATTTTTGGTTGATTATAAAATCAAGGCGAAATTCGCAATGGTTGTCAAGAAGGAGATTCGCAATCTATGACGTAGGGGCTCTGCTGGGGGCAGTCAGTGGTGCCAACCGTTTTTGCAAAAACTTTAACTTGTGACCTGAATTTTGCAGGAGTCAACAAGGCAGAAGAAACTTCTGTGAACGATTCAGAAGCCACAGAAAGCACAACGTCTGGTGAAACTGGCCCCAAGAGATTCGGAAAAGTCAAGTGGTTCAATGTGACAAAAGGATGGGGCTTCATAGCAGCCGAGGACGGCAGCCAGGATGTTTTCGTACATCAGGTATACCAATGTCGCACTTCAAAATAATAGACATATCTCTTTTTCACACCCAAGCATATCCGTAAACGTTAACGATTTGTATTGGATTTTCATGTTTTTCAGAGGATTTCATTTAAATTTCAAACATTACTTATAAGTTATCTTTAATTCTTGGTGATATTATTGATTCCTTGAAAATAATGTGTATCATATCATTAAGAAAAAGCTGTGTCCTTATAAGAAAAGATAATCTGAAAGATATAGATATCTTAAAGACATTGGGCGTCCAATTATTAAGTTGATTTGTGGAAGCATTGAATCCTTCTTGTTTTCGTTTTCTATTAAAATGCGAATTTTCATAAAATGAACACAAACTTTTTTTTTGAAAAAAAGAAAAGAGAAAAGATTTACCGGTACTTCTAAATGGAGAATAGCGCTTTGTAAATATAGGCTACCTAAATCTTTGTTACTCCCCTAAAAAATAGAATTTTAATTCACCTAAAATTACTTAAAAATACACTACAAATTTCAATAATGGAAATTTGTTTTTAATTTTTGTAAAACTTACAATTTTTTAGGACGTAGTTTTTTCTTCTTCTTTTTTTGCCGTGCTTGCCTCCCACGGGATTGCGAGACGTGTGAGTAACCAGGGTCTCTTGTTGGCAGAGTGTTATCAAAATGGAAGGTTTCCGATCATTGGCGGAAGGAGAACGAGTAGAATTCGAAGCCCGCCAATCAGAGAAAGGTCTCGAGGCAACAGTGGTCACCGGCCCAGACGGTAACCCGTGCTTAGGGTCGAACCGCCACCCCACCACCAAGAAGAAATACAGGAAAGCGAGGTAGCTATTTCATCTTTACTTTCACCCTAAAAAACAGAATTTAAGCCAAGCCGATGAACGGAGAAGAGACTGGCAACTTAGGGATTATTACTGACTGAGGTCGATTTCATCGCTATTTTTTCAATGCATTTTTCAAAATAAACAAAAAATTGAAATTCCATGTTTAACGTTAAAGTAAAATTTCCGAGAGAAAATTTTTTTTTTTTTTCATTTGGGTAAGATCCGATTTACTGAAGGGCGCATATTCAAATTTTTTTTTTGAAAAAAAATATGAGAAAGTGAGAGAAAAAGCTCAGTTTTGCTTTGTTTTTTTTTCGTTCTTTTTTTAATTTATGAAGATTTGTTGGTTTGATTTTGATAATGGATCTAATTTTAACTTACAGAGTGTCTGTTACCCGGTAAAAAAAATAAAACGAATGAAATTGAGATTAGGCGAAATGGTCTCTTATTGATTATTCTTCATCGTCTCGAAAATAACGTAATATTTTTCAGGTGTTCTTTTCTTGAGCTCAAAATTTCTTGAAATGCCACGCACTCTACCGTGCGGTTTAAAAATTAACGGCCAGTGAATGCATGGATGTCCATGATGAATATCCATAAATATCTGTCAAAACATGGTTAACTGATTTCGGTCATACATTCCACAACTTCATAAGAAAATATCAATATGGGCATTCATCAGTGCCAAAATAACGGGGCGGGGGGACACGACACCCTTAATTCAAAAGCGTCTCCCCCCTCTCCCCAAAAAAAGGAAAAAAAATATGAGACATCGCTATGGCCTTTCCTATAGGCCTACACATGTTTCACGAAGGTCCTCAAGTTGATAACCGTCCATGGGAATAACCATATAAATATCCTGAGCAGGGAAATCCATAAAACTATAGGTATACTTGCTCGCGCTCATGTCCATTCGAATGTCCACACGCATTTTCTCAGCAGGTTCTTAACCAAGAAGTTCAAAATTAACATCCCCAATCAGTACATTAAAAAAATCTTTTATGTTCCCTTTTGCGTTTGTGAATTCTACCCGAGAGAAAATTTAGCCTCTACGCTATTTTGAAAGGTAGTGTTTCCTACGTGTTGTTTCCCACCCTGGTTTCATCTCCCATTACCCTAGGGTGAACGTCGTACCCTGGCACCAACTAAATTACATGGTATGTGTCTCGCTCCGCCGCCGCTCCGCTCGGCTTGACGATCGTTAAGTTTAGTCAATTTAGTTATGGTTGTGCCCTGTGCCTGGATTCCATCGACTATACACGATCGGCAATACAACACTTAGAATGGAGCGTTTCTCTGTTTGTGAGAAGGGAGTAAAACGGGAAGCGAATGTTCTCCAAAACTGGAAGTCCTGCAGGACTCCGCTTTTGAGAAAAATGTAGTATATGAAGTTAATTTTCAAACGGTGTATCTGCCGATCGATCTGATTTTTCCTATCCGTTGTTCCTTGCATTTTTTCTTTATTCGCCTCTGTCCGATTGTGATATATCCACTTAAAAGCGACGCCGTTAGACTCATTGTAACAGTTGAAAACGAATGTAATCGGTGCAGTATACACCGTTTGAAAATTCAACTGTTCAATTTTCAAAACCTCATTCGTGTAGGACTTCTACTTCCGGAGATCTTTCGCTCCCCGATTACGCCATTAAACAGAGAAACGGTCCATTACCACCAGTAATGTTGAGTGTACTCTTATGAATAAAATGAGAACAGAGTCGGCTAACTGTATTTTTTGTCTGGGGCCAATCGGAGGTGCTATAATTGCGGAGAGTTCGCCAACCACGTGGCCGCCCGCTGCGATAAGGGCGTCATGCCGAAAAGGTGCCATAACTGCCGATCAGAGGAGCATCTCATCAAGGACTGTCCGCTGAAGACGCAGAAACAGAACGGCCATTCCGAGGGCACAGATTCATCTGCATCGGGCTCCGGCGGAGCCACCGGGGCGGGGGATGCAGCAGCTTCCACGGAGAGCAGCCAGGTGGCGGCACCCGACGCAGCGCCGGCCGCCGCGGAGGAGGCGCCCGCCCCGGCGCCGGCGCCAGCAGAAGGCGGCGGCGGCGCTGACGAGGCGCCCGCGGACGACGCCGACAAAACTCCAAAGAAGAAGTAAACATTGTGATAGTTCAAAGGGAAGGTTCACCCGTCTTGGAAGTGTGAGGCAACAAGACATCTTGTTGATTTGCTCAATGGAGTTTCAGAACTACACAAAGTACAAATTTTTGTAAAAGTCGTACTTATCCGGGCCGGTTCACCCATAATTCTATCTACGTCCAAAGGCTGTCCCATTGTTCAAAACTTCAACCGCTTTCTTTTTTCCTCCAAATAAGCCGATATTTTTATGAAGGGGGTTGCTATTGACCCGACATGCATTAATACAGGGAGACTTAAACGCACGTGACCAATCTAATGCATTTTAAATGGGGAGTGACTTGAACGCACGGAACCAACCTAATACATTTCAAATGAGGTAGACACTCCCATTTTTATACAGGGATTTGCTATTTACCCGACATGCATCAATATCGGGAGACTTGAACGCACTTACCAACCTATTGCATTTTCAATGAGAGGTGACTTGAACGCACGGAACCCAGCCTAATACATTTTAAGTTGGGCAGTCGGGTCAATAGCCACTCCCTTTTTTAAAAGCCATCCAGTGAAATTTACTCTGACGGTGCTATTCCATACTGGATACCTAAAGATTGGTAAACAAGCAAAATTCGCTGAGCGAGCAATGTAATCTGCTTTTCTTTTAAGTCTCTTCTCCAAAAATCTTCTGATTATGAGAAAAATTTTCTAGTTTCGGAGCAAATTAATGGCACGAAAGGTTCTGATTGGAAACGATTGACATTCAGCGAAAGGGTTTTGGAGATAATGTAGGTAATACCAACGCATTTAAATATGGAGACTTCAACGCAAGAGCAGTGATGCCATTGCCAACCTAATTCAAGGGACGGACAGCCTTTCACTGAGATGAGTATTTTTACTCATCTGTTCTACTCTTTCGACATCCGCGAATTCTGCTCCTTCCGAAGTAAAACGCACAAATATGAGGCGTTTTAGACGTGTGAAGGAAATTTTGTGCACTCTACATATAGTCTCTGAAATTTCCGTCAAATCAAACAAAACAATATTATAATAAAAATTGTGGAAATTTGAATTTCAAGCCCTCGTAAAAAAAGGAAAGATTATGGGTTGCCGGTCTGTGATGAATGAATTTCTTCTAGAAGCCTTTCCCGTACGTGCTGTGATGTAAATGTCTTCAACCCTAAGCTGGTGAATTGTAACTTTACACGACCGGCCTGCGTACGACTACACAGTGCTTACTTTATCATGCAAACCTGCAGGAAGGTTCTCGTAAATAAAACAGTGCCTGGGGCTCATGACATCATTTTAGATTTAATTTAGATTTTAGTATTTTATTATTGTGCTCCTATGGACGATTTCCAGCCACCGACGGCTCCCAGTTTAATCTCTCCCGCCCACGCCTCTCGTGGTCTAATCTTAAGCTTAAGTTGTTGTCCGCCCATCCGATCGGCATTACGGTAATTTTTGTTTTAGGTCCCTCCACCGGAATGCCTGTCTTTGACAGCGTGGTCATTCACATAGCCCATTAAAACCTGATTTCTTAGAAAACCGAAAGGTTTTTTTAATTACTAGTCCAATTTTGGAAAGTAAACCACAGAACTCAGCTTCCGTTCAATGTTAAATGAAAGGAATCTACGTTTTCGCAACTCCCTTGATTTAAAGCACCATGTTATTGCTCATGTTGATACCAGTGGCTTTGTGCTATTGTTTATTGAAATATCTGTAAACATTAGAAAATTCTTCGAAAAAAATGTTCAGCTATTTTTTTCCCCCCCGTTGTGAATTCTACTTTGGTTTTACAATGTGAGAGGAATTTGGTTCTGGTTTGTGTTACTGTTTGTTTTCTGGGGATAATGAGGTATTAAGCAGACCCTAAAAATTCAATCCAATAACTCTTAAAAGTCTACAGGTTTTCATAAGCTTTTTTATTTACAGCGTCTCACTGGACAACAGTGGGTTGCAGCGTTCCTTAAGTTAAAGATTATTATTTTCAACGTCAAATTTTGGGGAAAGGGAAAAATACAGTAACAATGTTTATGTGGCAAATGAACTTTTTCATCAAGTTTGGACGTTAAAAGAATTTCCTAATATTGACTTGTAAAAGCTCACGCGTTAGAGAAGAGTTGAACTTTTTTGAGCAACGCCAAGAATGTTCAGACACGACTTCCCTAACGTAAGGAAATCGTCCATCGGTATACTGTATAAAACTAGGGGGTTGGGCACAAGCTATTGTATGATTTTAATTTATTTAATTAGAAAACTGTTAATGGTTGTAAAGTTATTGTTAACTCTCATAATTATATTCTGCGTTTATCCAGAATGAAAAAGACTGAAAACTATTCGGCGGAACTAAAACATTTCCTAAATACAGTACAAGGCGAGTCCCCTAAATACCGAAGATTTTGCCAGTACGCGCGTTGACTAATACTTTTAGGCGTCTGTGTCAACCTTCTTTTGTTTTGATTTTAAAAACTTCGTGTATTGTAAGGTCTGTACGGGGCACAATAATTACTTTTAGCCGACCTTTTGTATTCATTTTTCAACGTTGTTGAGCCAACTTGGGCTGTGACTCCCACTGTCCTATAAATAGACTGACGTTAATAAAAATTTACACAATCCTGCTTTGCAAACTTTTGCCCTCTTATTTATGTACTTCCCTCAAGTCTTCATCGAAACGACTATAACACCAATATCGGTGAATGGGATTGTCTTCTAACCGATGATGAAACTTCTTAACAACTGAATGAAGCCTTGGAGTAGAAAAAATCTACGAAACTAACCCAGAAACGTGTAAATTGCATGAGTCAACATCGAACGTGTAGGCACCACTGTAGCCACTTGTGTATTGTGGGTGGCCTAACGCGCAGCGCAGAATGGAAACTTTGAGACCTATTATACGGGAATCTGACGAAAAGATGACCATATCCTCCGTATCTCGGCGCGAACGGCATTAGAATGTAATCTTGAACATGAGACTCATGTCTTGAAATGGGTTAAGGCCTGTAAAGGTTATAAAGCTTTAGAACTGTGTTGTCATCACAATCAGCAAAGCGTAGCTGCAGTAATATTGTCCACAGAACGGCTACATTTGCAGATTTGAATCTGTTTGCACTATTGATAAGACTTGCGATCGAGATGAGCTGCCATCTGGCTTAAAGATCCATCCTTAACGCCATGCAGTTAGACAGTAGGCTAACTGACGCTCTATATCAGCTCCTGACCTCCTTACCCCGACAGTCACTTGAACTAGAGCCCACTCTTCAGCTGCTCTTCAGGGCTCTAACGAGTCTCACCAAGCGTTACGAGCAACAGTTCTTGAGGTGACCACAATAAAATAGCACATGCATGCGTTGTTGAATCACGTTTGACTCTTCGAAAAATAAATAGTGCGGTCATTAATGTTTTTCATAGTTTTTTTTTCGTTTTTTTTCGGGTAGTCTTTGTAAACTGCGATTATTTATCGATGATGATGACAAAAGTTTTCTTCTCTACGTTGGCTATGCTGCGTGGTAACTCTAACCAACAGCTGATTGCACGCTCGCATCTTGGACTTTCGGCAGTGACTTTCCTTCCGTGTTGTTAGCAAAATTGTGCCACAAATCGTTTTTAAAACTTTTAACAAATCTTTTACTTGAAGTGATTGCTGATCGTGGACTGTTGTTAACTGTGACGTCGATTGTCCCGAAGTGATTGTCGTGTTGTTTTCGATTTTCGACTACGAGTGCAGACGTTCGACATTACTTGCTTCTTTCTGCTCATTATTTACTCGCATCGTACCCGTAGTTTTCAGCCTACATTCATAGAAGCAACTGAGTGTGATACCGTGATACGCTCTTATGCGTTCATATTTCTGTGTGAACGGACTCTCTCAGGGTGTTGTCCAGTCAAGCCTGAAGAGCATTTCCAGTGCATAGACGATGCGCCAAGTCGTCAAACACCCACGAACTCGACTAAGGTTTGTTCTAATTATCGATATCAAAAGATCCTTCAACTCAAGAGTGTCACTGTATCAACTCTAAAATAGGCATTGGATATGTTACAATACACAACTCAGCAACCCAAGCAAGGTTGGATATTCCACATTAAGGTTAGTGTACATGACATTGACTTTGGTTTCATGATTAACTGTCAGATCTAGCTTTATTCAAGTTAGTGAACACCTCCTTGTTAGCTTTATGTGAGTGTCCGATTCATGAATGAGCACAGTTTCTGCCTAGGTTATATGTCAACGGTTCAGGGTTGTCATTCACTTGCCCTGACCTGAAGATGCACACTTTCCTTCTTGTGGAAGATGACCATTGTGTTTACACATCTTTGTTGGCTGAGACCATGAAATGAGCAAAATCTGAGTTACTTGATGGTGAACTCAATGTCTATTTTCAGAAGAATTGACTAGTTGGTTTTCCTCAGCTCTCACACAACAAGTTTGCATTATGAATCTTCTGCCAGGTCTGATTAATACAGCATTATCTGTTTACCTCTTTATAACAACAATATTCAATTAGCGTTAAAACTATTTAAATGACCATTGATGTAACCAGCAGGATAACAGGATCTCAATGTTCAGTCAATCTATAACTGTTAATTAGACAGATTGTTTGTATTAGAGCCCCTCCTAATGCTAAGTCATAAATTCCCACATTCATGCCAAAAAAAATAATAAAAATAAAAAATAAACATCAATAATAAAGAAACAAAAAAGAAGTTACTGAATGAGTCACTTTGGCATATATTTGTGACTAACAGTCTGGATTTTATCACCTATTTATTGCTTATAGAGAAAAATAATCCTTCTGCTCTCTTAAATTAAAACAGTAAAATTTCACTGTTTGGCAGTAAAATATTACTGTTTCAAACAGTCGGAACTCGTCTAATGTTCAACAGCAAAAATATTCTGTTTTAAACCTTAAATTTTACTGTTGTTACAGTAAAATTCCGGAGCACACCTTGCCGGAGCACTTCTTTCTTCGAAGTGCGGCCGAGCAATAGACGTTAACGGATATTTTTTAAAGTTCTATTTACGCTGAAAATTCTTTTACTTCGCATTTTACTGCTCCACCAGTCAGCACATGACGCAAACAGTAAAATCTACTGTGCAAATAGGACTTATCATATGTACCATCTGTGGCAGAGGTATTACTCCCTCTCATTTTTTCAAACCTTCGTAACTTGGGGACGGAAAGAGATACAGCAAAGGGGCACCGAATGAATTCGATAGATATTTGCTCTATCTACCGACTTAATATAATGCTTTTTTGTCGCATCTCTTGCCGTTTGGAAGTTAGAGAGTTTTAAACGCATGAGAGGGAGCAATACTTTTGCCACTGATAGTACTAGCAGTCGAAAAGGTATTGTCCGGTTCTGGTCGCGCTGGAAGGCTCCGTCTTATGGGGAAATAGAGCGTGGGACCTTAGGAAGAAGAACAGAAAGAAGTACTGGAATCGTGGTGATAACAAACCATGACGTTGCGAGCAGCACGTAAAAAATTACGATTTTAAAGATGCATTTGTTC
>Ga0058701_10003194_pt1 | contig 12864 bp, 7 predicted proteins | sample AgamicOrMae_FD_97039 | JGI IMG/M metagenome (GOLD analysis project Ga0058701, IMG submission 97039) | Agave microbial communities from Guanajuato, Mexico - Or.Ma.e | ecosystem: Host-associated > Plants > Phyllosphere > Phylloplane/Leaf | place: Guanajuato, Mexico | collected 2012-06-04
CCACCCCCACCCCCCAAAAAAAGGCTGATTAGATACGTCTGAGGACGGTGCTTCGGATTTTTATGGAGTGATATTCGAACTTCAGAATTCCACTTCCGGAGTGACTTTAACTTTTAGAGTTCCGTCGTTGGAGTAACTTCCACTCCAAGTATGAGAAATCACTTCAAAAAAATAGCTGAATATTCACTCCTACTTTGAGTCGGAATTCACTGAAAAATCGTAGCACAACAGAGAGGCATGACGTCACCAAAAGCAGATATTTGTTCACCATAGGGATTAATGATTTAATAGGGGAGAGGGGCGCAAATGCGTGGGCAGGATTTCGATCCTGAAGGACACTCTTTGAGGCTCAGTTTAAGAGGAAGTAGAGAGAGAGAGAGAGAGCGATTGGGCACGTCAAGAGCCGTGCGCCGAGCCGAGCTCCAAGCCCGGCCGGAACCTGACAAAAGAAAAAGAAGAAAAAACTCAGCGTGATCCCACACAACAGCCACGCCACGCACTTGAAAAAAGAGGGTTCTTCTGCTCAAGTACAGTAACAGACAAAAAGTTAGGAGAAATAATATCCCCCGAGGAAATCAGCCTTGCGTCAGGAGGAGATGGGTGCCAAACATCTCGTTGCACCACGTTCCTCTAATTCATTTTCAGTCACACCTAACGTTATCTCACGTTATACGCAACATATCAACCCGACCAAACGCTTTATGCATAGACACATTCCCTTAGATTAGGTTAATTTTCTTCCCAGAAAAAAAATCAAAAAATTCATTTTTTTTTGGAAATTGCAAAATGGATTTTTAAAAACTCGATGTCTACAAACAATATCTATGAGATTGGTTTGAAACCAAAAAATAAACTCCTTACTTGAGGCGTCAAAGATGATTCCTTTGAAGAAACTTGCTCCTCGTGAACGATTTTAGATACAAAATATATAAAAGTTTTGGGAATTAACTGAATTTTCAAACTTGATCTTTGCAATATATCAAAATCACATTTGTTTGATGTCTTTTTGTTGTTGTTTTTTTCAGTAAGAATTAAAAAAGAAGAATAATTCTAGAGAGGTTTAACTCATAGCAGCCCAAATTATTTGTGGTGAAATTTTGCTTAAGAGAAATTGGAAGGACTTTTCCCATTAAAATACGTAATTTCAAGCTTTGAAAAAAATGCCTAAATTATTGAATTCAAGGTTCCCAGATGAGTGAATTTTTTTTTATTATGACAATACTGAAATGAAAAGATCCTCTGAAATACTTTTTTCTATTTCCGAACGTCATCGCTGGGCGGTAGTGGGTTAAGAGATACTTCAATACTATAAATTGGTGAGGTTAAGGCTCCTCGGAACGATCTCCTGGGTCATTGTTGTAAACCTTTATTGGTGTAGCTGGTGCTTTGCTCGAGCATACGCCACAATGTCGGGACGGTTTGTAAGACCACATCCGTTGCGGTGGTTTGAGGCGGAGTGGGGAGATGCTGAATCGGCACCGGGGAGTGGAAGAGTGAGGCAGGGATAAAATGCTCGAGAAAGCGATCCTTTCGGATAAAAGGAAAGTGCTTTGTATCGTGTGGACAACTAAAAAAAAAGGCTCAAATAATTTGGATCACGTGGTAATGAGGGCGGTAACCTTAGAATCAAAGGTGCCGCTGGAGGGAGCCACAGCCTCGTAGTTTTTTTGGGGTTCGAGTTACGACCATATTATCGCAAGGGTCCTTTCCAAGGATAGCAAACGGCGGAGTAGACGTTAGGTTGGTAGCTCTGACCTCTTATAAGTTGGCAGCACTTGCGGATAAAGAGGCCCACAATTCCCACCCTCTCTTTCCCCCATTACGTTAACTCACTGTTGTTCCCCCAACTTGCATTGCCGTTGAGACGCCAACTTGACGGCTACTCCCGCAAACTGACAATTGAATAACAACCTTCTTCGCACTTAAGGCTTGGCACGGAGCGCGGTGCCACCTCGCGAGAGAACACGGAAGCTTGTCTACTACAAAATCTCAAACCAAATCGGGTTTTCCGATTGGTCGTCGGGTCGAGGAACACAGCGACAACTTGCGGGTGAGCACTGAAGCTCAACTGGTACCAAAACGCACACGAAATTTGAGGCCTTTTTCGAGGTACGTCGAAACGGCGACTGTCCAAAAAACTTTTATTTGGAAGCAGACAACTCTTTCTGTCACGGGCAGTCGACTATCTGCAATTACAGACCCTTGAAAACAGACACTTGCTACAAAACAACCGCTTTCCGATCCGTTCAACCCATCATTGAACAAAAGTCGTGATAACACGAGTATAAGCGTAGAACGTTATTCCTGAAGCATATAGCAGCGTTTACGCCCAGAGAACCCACGTCAATTTTCCACTTTTTCAGGGTAGGCTACCTTACTCCACTTTAAAGTTGTATACACGCATTTCACGACGTTAAATCTGTAAAAAGCTTTAAACAACGCAGCCGTTGTATTCGGGATAAAAGGGCTGTAATTATTATTGTAACGCCGATGACGGCAGAATACAGTGGCAAAGCTCTGTCTCAAGGCATTTTTAATCTTCCGCCTGATCTTCCGATCAACCCATCCAAAAATTCTGCATTTAAGCAAGCGTATTTTAGTCCGAACGACACTTCTCTTTGTGACAATATCTCCCTTGTACTTTGCTATTCTCCGCCGGACGATCCGTTCACGAGCGTTCCGCACGAGTCGGACACGATGTCTGGAAAGGAGTTCGGCCCGCTACCGCCGCCGCGCCGTCGGCTTCCAAAAAGAATCGGGGTACGTTTTATTCGAAATCAAATTGTTGAGCTTGTCAAACTGCGTATTGGAAGGGAGCTGGACGGACAGACGGGCCGCCGGTAAGGGACGTGGGCGAAAGGAATCTTGCTTTGTGTCTTCTTCTTTTAAGTCCAAGGGCTCGTGGCCCTGCCGGCCCTACACTCAGACCGCTGACAAATAGAATACCTGCTTTGGGCGTATCTCAAAGACCGGGCCGAGCCGTGTCGTTGCAAGCCCAACTCTTTACTATCTTTCCCGTTGATGTTTGACCCTGTAGAATATTTGCCGTGGTTTTGTGGAACGTACCGTAACGGATCCTACACTTATTGTAGCCTGAAAGGACGTGATCTAATCTTGGTTTAGGTACAGGCATGCGGTCTTCACTGTTGATTAGAGAGACTAGTATAAGAGAGAGTGGCCAACTAACGGTCCTTTTGAATTCTAGATCTGATTGGTTGGGATCCAGCCTTCGCTGATTGGTTGGGATCCAAAACTTTATATGGTCACGTGGTACAGTTGGCCACTCTCTGTGACACTACAGTCTCTCTAGTGTTGATTTCAGGATTCGTAGAAGGATAAAATGGCAGAAGGTCTGGGTAGGGGGAGGTATGGCAAGAAAATCAACCCAACCCACACGCACGTATTTTTAACCACAACATGCATTTATAAGCAATAATAAAAGAGTATCCCACACAACCGATATTCACGAAAAGTCCATCATTTTAAAGAAATGGGACCAACTTCCTTATTCCTTAGTCCATACAGCGGTATACAATCAATACCTGCCCAACACGATTGATTTCCTTCATTTCCTGTTTTTGCAAGCTTTTTGCTAGGCGTGTCTTACATCCAGTACGGCTTTAAATTGGTCCGTAATCCTTAGACAACCCTGTCCACTACTGCCGGATAACGAGTTACGGTCAATATATCAGCCATGATTCACGATAACTTTTCAAGGTATGTTCCGAGATATATCTTTCCCACCATACGTCGGGTATGTTTTGGGATGGCTATCGGACACAGCAGTCCGAAAATGAGGTTATACACGAGGTTATCTTTTTCGATTAAAAATTCAATCGCGCTTACGGTTAGATTGGACGGCGCGCGAAATGTGGCAACACTGTCACGTCATCCCATCCATCTAAATTGGCAATCATCGCAGAGGTGAGCAACAAAAGCAAGACGAGAAACAACAGTATTTCTCGCTGCTGGGTCGGGATTAGGGTCACCATTCAGACACTTGGAAAGGACGCTGGAATTTATTACTCCCCGAATAAAACCCATAAACCGTGATTAACGTTGTCACCGAGCCTCAGATAGTTGGTCGTCAATCGGAACATGGTGTTTTATGAGGGCGAAAAAATGAGCTCGCCTACTACGAATTCGGCGTTGACCTGCTCTCACCCAAAGCGCTGCCATAAATAAAAATTTCTAATCAAGATGAGCTTCAAAATGGCGCCATCCATATGGCTCCACTGGTTCCAAGGAAAAATAGATCGATGGACATTTTTTTTTGTTTGCTAATTTGGATACCTTTCCAGCAAAGTGTACTGGAATGGAAAAGTCTGGAAACTGTTGTACATTTCTCATTACAAGTTTTTTTTTGGGGGGTATTTTAGAGCCGGTTCTCATTTTGGAGGAATAGATAGCTAAAATTTTGTCCAATGACATTCCGAAACTGTTTCATCATCTACTCCGATGAGAATTTTCGTTAGAAAATGATCTCTGAAAAAACCTTAGACTTGAAATCTGCTTTCTAGCAAGTACAAATATACGAGAGAGAGATTCGTATTAGACTTCTTTTTCTTTGTTCTGAAAAGAGAGCAAACATGAATGATGTTATGTTGATGCAGGGCAAGAAGCGTGATGAAAAAAGGTTGGCTTGCATGAGTTAATGCCCGTCAAATTGAACCAACCGTCGGATGTTTTCAACCTCGATAGAACGATTCATTAATTCCTTCCTTTTTTTACAATTCCTTTGGACGGCGAAGTTCGTTGAAATCATTCATTCATGTAGACGTGGCTTGCAACCTCTTTCTAGGCTATCGGAATTTTAACTAGCATCGGAATACCCCAGTCGCAGGTTTTCCTTCTTTCGTATGAAAGTTGAACCGGTTGCCCCTTCACTATAAAATCGCAGTAGGTCCACTTATAAGAATGATTCTAATTAATACGCGATGCCAGAATTCGTGTGGGATGGAATCGAATAACTAAGGAGATATTCCTATAATCTCGATTGCGTTTCACTTCAAATTCCGAAAATCGCTTTAATAAAATTCTTTTCAAACAAGACATTTGTGGCAAAACATGAAGATTTTCCTTGCCAAGGTGCGTTGGTTTTGAGGTTGTGCGGAAGACCGGGTCGAACTAACAGCGATGAACAACAGAAACGCAATGACGAGCGAAACGAAGAATCTACTAGGATTAGCCTGAAAAACGACCTCTTTTTCAGATAAATGGTCGTCATGATGAAGAGGCTGTTTGAAAAAAAAATCAACATCTTGAGCTTATTGTCAAAAAAATAATAATTTCAGAGGCACATTTTCTTCGGGCAGGAAAAAAATGCACTTCTTCCTCTTTAGATCCAATACTGCCAATGTTTTTTGGTTGTGTTTTAAAACTCCTGCGATTCGCTTTAAAGATGGGTCAGGTTCAGTGAATTACAATGTGTTAGATTAAGTTAGGGCACATTGTAGATTTTGCCACTGCCTCTCGCACGAAGAAGATCACTTTGATGCCTCAAAAAAAACGGTTTTGTAATAAAGCCTCGGCCAACGAGAACTGGTTTGGTGACAATTTCACTCCTTACGACAACTGCAATTGTTGAGGTAACAGTTCTTGTTGTGATAATTCAAATGCGACACCTGTAATTGTTGTGGCAACACTTCACATTGTTTTTGTAACAATTCAAAATGTCACCCCAACAATTCTGTTTTGCTGAGGCTGTAAACATTTCGTTGAGGCAACAAAGTCATTTTGTCCGTGCTTTACTTATCGCTCGTCATGGCGACGGAAGGTAGAACATGAAAGAAAGAAAGATGCCATCTTAAAAATTTACAACGAACAAAACCTTTTTTTTTTTTGTAAGAGTTTCGGTTCAATAGTGTCGCAGATAAGAAAAAAAAATGAGAAGAAGACAGTCAGTTCCGAAGAACGAGTACGTAATCCCTGTCGAATACAGTCTGTTCAACGAATTGGAGAAATTCCAAGAAGCAGCAGCTGGACAAGGTATCCTTCTGCGAGACGGAGGAATCGCTTTCAAGTGTGGGTCCCCTGAAGAATCCTCGAATCTCATCTCCTGCTTCGTCTCCTGCTTATTGGGTTGGTAAGGTCCGGTTGGGAAAAGTGGGTCAAGTCCCCAATTTGAGATTCAATACATGATTAAACGTAAAGATCAGGTCCACGTTCAACAGCGTACAAAAGGGTTGGTCTCATTATCGCTCGATTTCATCCTGACACTTGCTAAAGATACACCAATTGCATTTTTTTTCTCTAAATTTAAAAATTTTACCAGCTCCTTAGAGCCGCTCCAAAATGAAAGTTATTCTTATTTTCTCACTTAAGTGTGAAGTAACTATTTTCAATCAAAATATCATTAAAAAGGTAACATCAAAACTTAGTTCCCATAAAGCCTAAAAATTAATTTATTTCAACGGATGCTAAGATAATAATTTAAAAGAAGAGATTCTGGAAGCAGTCCATTCCCAAAGACAAGGACAATAATTTTAAATCATTTAATGTTATTAAAATTTTTAATCATTAAGTGTTATCAAAATTTTGCTTCGCGCTGTCTCCTAAATCAAATTCTTTTCAAGCTAAGCCTCAAAATTATTCGGGAAAAAAGAGGAATACGACTTACATGTAGGTTACAGCATTTTGTTTAGGATGGGTATCCTGGAAGTGTAATACTTGGAAGAAAACGTGCATTTTAGGTGAAAAGGCAGCAACGTCAGGTCGGATTCGCGAGTTTGTTTCACGTCAATTTCTTCTCCCCGAAGCCATTCATAACCCGCGACGAGTCTTTCCTCAAGGGAAATAAAGATGTGGCGCTCCTCGTGGCGCCGAATTCAAATTTCAGGCGCTAAATTCAAACCTGTCCATCATCCGCCCAATTAACGTCGAATAACAGGAAGTACCCAGTCATAAGCGGTGTCTTATTCAACATACGAGAGCTTCTTTTTCTTGTAAAGATTGACCTCCTTCTCATCTTTTCTTGTGATATAAAATACTTAAACATGGAATTATTATTATTTTTCTACATTGAAATTGCGCTTGTATGTGGTTTTTAAAAAAAAAAATCAACTACGACATCCGTCAAATGCTTCCCTCTGTCGATTTGTAGGCACTTCACACTGTCGCCCAAAAGGGACCCAGCAGAGCAGAGCCCCTAGCCAGTCTACAAAAAAAAAAAAGGTCGGGTCGCCGTTTGGGTAGCTCCAAGAGTATTGTACTTTTACCCAAAGGTAACTCTGTACAGAACCGTGTGCTATTGTATGTAGTAAGTGGTAGAAACGCTCTAGGCAAGGGAGAAGACTAACTGGTTAACTGGTAGTATACGGCTAGAATAACTCGAGTTCATACCTTTCGGATATTGTAGAAAAATGGAGGTTTTTCGAAAACTGAATTTAAAAAAAATGAGTTTGCATGCAGAATGTTTGAGACCAAGTTAAAAAAGCAAGAATGGATCCGAAACATTAATAGGATATTTTCAGACTATATTTTGCGGTGTAATCCCTGGGCACACCCTCGATGGGCCTATTTGCAAGCTCATCTTGTTATCCAAATTTTTACCGCTTAATAATCTGATTGTTTGTCTAAAGAAGCAATTCTGTTAGACTTCCATCATCTGATTACTCTCATTGCTATCATCAATCTACGCTAATCCTCTATTTTGAATTTCGCGCCTGCAAGAAAGCCCGCCGGCACGCCCTTGTCGCAATCAGCATTTTTCCCGCTAATCGTTATTCTTTTGTTCGCCAAGATGGCCGCCACCTTGTCGGTGTCCGACATTCATTCTTCGATTCGCAAAGGCAGCGAAAAGAAAATAAAAATCGCTTCCGTCGCTGCCTTTAAATAAAACATGAATAAGGAGTCCGACTGGAAATTCAGCGGCTATTTTTGTTGGTGACACTTCTTGGCTTTGGTCGTTTTGGTGGCAGGGACGCCTTTCCAGCCTGATAAACTTTTGTTTTCCCCATTCAAAAGACTTCAAACATGATGGAGTCCTACGTAAAATAAAATAAAATAAAATAAAAAATCCTCTTAGATTGAGCACTTAAGATAATACAGTTCAATTTATCTCTATACTTTTTGAGTTCTTTAACTTGTATAAGAGCGTTGTCCATACACCCACGTTAGACGCAAGCGCAACATGAAACGATTTCCTTGTCAATCGTTATATCATTCCTCAAAGTCAACCTTTTCTTGTGCCTAAGGCAGTTGATTGAAATGGTGATGTGTTTTTAGTTTTGCATGTTTGTGTCTCTGAATTATTGCACCGTTTTGAGAGCTATAATCGAAATCAGCTGCAACATCTTAAAAACTCAATCTGTCCTATCATTTTTATTCAAAGATATTTAAATAAAGCACTGCCTACGTATTTTTCCTTATCTTTTCTTCAGTTTGCGCTGATTAAAATTTAGGGAGCAGATTCACCGAAATGAGTTCACGCAAACGCTCGATGTATCAATAAATTTCAAACAATATAAATTTATAGCATAGAATTTAAAAGAAAAATTCTCGCTTTGAGTCAAAGCTGTAATCAACTTCACTCAACGGCGAATGAGTAAAATAGACCACGTGTAAAAGTTTTTGTCTCACAATCAGTGCAAAATTCTGGTTCACTCAAACTCGATTTCGCTGAAATAATGGCACAGTCCTTCAGCACATTCCCTCCTTCCAGGGGTCCCCCTCGACGTTAGGAAGAGCCTAACCTATTTCATTATACGATCTGCTCTCTTTTCTGTTATGCATAACGCGGTAAAGAGATCCCGTCGGTGCCTTGCTCCTAAAAACGCATCTAGATGTTATATTCCGCCCCTGTTCGGCTGCCCCGAGCCCGAGGTTCGCTCCGCAGCCATATAGCCCCACGGAGGATACTTCCGACGCGCTCGCATTTAGAAGAAAAAGAGGAGGAACAAGTAGCGACGCTGTGCCAAATCACCTTCCCCACGACGTAATGGACAGTCCGCGTACGGGCGCGGGAAAAAGTAACGGGGGGGGGTAGCTGTTATAAGCGCCAAAAAGCACAAGCGCCAACGCCGCAAGCGCCAATCCGTAACCGCCAAACGAGAAAAGTCGCAAACACCAAAGGTCTTGACTGCAATACTAACCTTACCTAACCTAACTTAGCCTAACCTAACTTAATCTAACTTGACCTAACCTAACCTATACGAACTTTGGCGTTAGCGACTTTTCTCGTTTGGCGGTAACGGACTGGCGCTTGCGGCGTTGGCGCTTGTGGTTTTTGGCACTATCGAATGCCCCCCGTAACGGGGCATCCTCCAACGAGAGTGGCCGTCGCGTTGGGAAAAAAATCACGTTGAGCAAAATCTTCTTTTCCATGACGAAGTGGATGGTCTGCGTAGGAGTGCCGGAAAAAGTGAATTTAATTTCAAATCATTTAGTTTATTCAGATTTTGCTTCGCGCTGCCTCCAAAATCAAGTTTTTGGCTGGTTGTCTTAAAATTATTCGGGAAAAAAAGGAATACGGCTTAAGCATTTTATTTTGAATGGGTGTCCTTACAATCCGAACGCGGCATCTTGAATCGGGAATAGCCATGGAGTATATTCTCCATGGAATAGCCGTCAGGTTGACGTTTTCAGAGGGATGGGTTAAGGATGAAGGAGAGTAAACTATAGTGAGGCTATGCAGATTGACTCTTTTCGTTCCCAATAAGCACCGATGTTTTAGAAAATTTGAGGCTATTTTTTAAAACATTTTTGTAAAATGTTAAAAGTTCTAACAAAATTAAAGCACCAAAACTATTGAGGGAAGTTGGAAGATTTATTCTTATGAATATTGATTTTGCGTGATATCCAAAAGAATTTGATTTTGTAGCCATGTGACCTCTTCTCTTTTAAAAAGATGCTCCTTATGTGTAATATGCGTACCTTATTACCTAAAGCGACAAAAGTAAACTTCTTCCCAATTTTTTTTAAAAAGCTATTAATTTTTTCTTCTTTTTTTATGTTTATAAAGGCTGCATATTCGGCTTTTCGAATAATAAAAATAAAAAGAATATCGAAAACGGGCTGAGACTGATATTGCTGCGTTGCTCCGTGCGCAGGTTTAGCAAAGTCATCGCGTCAACATAAATCAAACCAACATCACACCAGCAGGAACAACGCTGCCATCAGCTACAACGTAAACTTCGGTGTAGAATGTAACCGCCCCGCTCACACTACATTTTCCACGGGTTTCATTTTCTAGTTCTGATTTTTATCCCTCTCCTCCGCGCAGGACGAGACGGAACGAAACTTAACCTAACTTAGCTTACTGAACACTTTCTCAACCTGCAAAAACAGAGTTAAGATTAAATAAGGTGAGGTCAGAAAGTTGAAATGGGAGAGAAGGTTAGGTTTGAATACTCGTGAGTTGCACTGCCAAGGAAAGTAGATGTGATTATTGTGGAGAGGTTTTTCGCGGTGTACGTTATCAAGATAGATCGGAAATGATTACATGTCGGTAGTGAACTGGAAAGGAAAACTAATCGGGAGGGGCGTCCTGTCCTCGGAGAGCCAGTCCTTATCAAGCTATATTGGGCAACGAGGTTCAAGTCTTTTCAAAGAGCGTTTTTCAAGCTTTTCCGGTAGAGAAACAAATACTCCTAAAATTAATCGCTCTGAAAAGAGCACTGGTTTGCAAACCAGTATATAACTCGCAAACTTTCCTCATAAGTACCGTCACTTTTTTAGGTCAAAAATACGGCCTGTTGCTTCCTTGAATATTTAATATGTATAGGTAGCTGATTAATGTTAATAATTAAGGCTTTACGACCACAGCTGACATTTACTGGAAGCAAACTTCATCGGAATGATACGCCACATGGGGCACTTACTCCACCCTTCTTGCTTAACTATAGTTTCAAACTTTAATGTTTTTGTGCGGAACTATGCGACTTGGCTTAACAAGGGATACTTGATAGATTCCCCTAATGTCGTTTTTACTGCTGAACGCATTCCTCGTGTTTGTAACATGTGTTTTAAATACTTGCTTTCTCTAGAGTGATTAGAAAACTCTGGCAACCTTGTCTATTACGTAACGCGACTTAACCCATAACCGCCCAAAGTATTAGGAGTGAAATTAAGCTTAAAAGAAATTGAAAGGATTTTTTTTTCAATGAAATACGCAATTTTAAGCTTTTGGAAAATGCCAAAATAATTAAATCTTAGGTTTCCAAGGGGGTGATAGGTTTTGAATTGTGACAATACTGAACAGAAAAGGATCCTCTACAATATTTTTTTTCTGTTTCCGAGCGGCATCGCTGGGCGGTGGTGAGTTAAAAGTTGGCGAGTTATAAATACCCCCACGGGAAAAAATGGTTTTGTTACAGCAACAAAATTAGGAACAAATAAATGTTTTGTTGCCGCAACCAAATTTTTTGCTGCAGCAGCCAAACGTTTTGTTGATAGAACTAAACATTTTGTTGTTGTAACAAATTATTTTTGTTATCCCTATTTTATCAAATGATTTTGTTGGTATAACAAAACCTTTTATACCGCGCCCTTTGATTCCTTCGGCTGGGTTACGAGTTAACATTTTATACCGCTTGGGTTCCATGTAACACAGGGAAGGACCTTAATTTTGTTATTTTTAAAGAAACCTTTATGAATAACCACAACAACGGAGAGCTCTCGACGAGACCTTTTCATTGATATGATTGTTAATAAGTTTATCTTCAAAAATTACCAAATTACGCTCTCTCTGTTTCACCTTCATACCTAGGTGTGGGACTACTTAAAACAGGGGTTAGTTATCACTGTGAAGAGGTGGAAAAAATTAGGTTTATAGTGAAGGTGGCTAGTTGAGATTCCATCACTGGAGCTGCAAAGACGTCTACTTCTTCCGGAGGCATCCAACATGGCTGCCAACACTGAAATCAATTTAAGCCAGCGTTAGGAGCAAAATTTTGCGGCAACACAACTTTAACTTATTTATTTACTCGCGTCCTAATCGGACATTCCTTTTTTTTCGCCGAAAGCAATCTTATGTCGTTTCGTTGGGCAATAGCAGCGGAGGTTGTTTGCGTTTCAATGTTGACGAAGGTGTAATCTCATCAAGGCCTGTGCGTCAGAAAGATGGTGAGGCGCTGCCGCGATGTTGCCGTTGCCGCTCAACTTGACAAGATTTCAACTTGCCACTCTGAATCACAGGGCCTCCAAATAAACAGCCTGCTTCCAGGAAAATATTTCGGCAAGATGTCGTCTCAAATGTGGCCGTCGGAGGAGCGCTTGCCGACTCTATCAGGAGCTCCGATCACCTTTTATTTACTCTATGTCACTTGAAGGAAATGACGAATGGGGGGCTTAATTATGCGGGAGTAGCTGTCATGTTGGCGTTTGTTTGTAAGACGTGGCTGGTCAGTATAGTGGGGAGGGGTGGGGGAGAAGTCCACTCCGCAAAAGATGTCAGCCTGACAGTTACTCCCGCCTATCCGGTTCGCCATATGCGCAGCGCCATCTAGCGGTGAAGCCATTAAAACGAAAGTCCCGACACCTCATCTGCTTATTTGAGATCCCGTTTCTTATGCGGGTGGAATTGCGTTTTAACCAAACACACATCAGTTTGATACCTCCATGCAGGAAATTTGTAAAAAAAAAACAAAAAAAGAAAAACAAGTGCTGTAAGGTTATTATAGAGGAACCCAGTACTGTAAGGTCATAACTGAAAATTTGAGGGCTTTTAGAATTCGGATTTCTACGCACACGGATAACTTTCCCAGCATTTTTTCTACCAAGCAGTACAAGCTTAACATATCAAAGTAGGCTTCTAACATGAAATATACACCGAAATCAGCCCGTGGGCAAAGAAAATAAAATTTTAAAAGCACTAAAATTTTCGAATAAAAAGTTGTGACTTAAAAGCAATGAGTTTCTCAGTTA